>ENA-OOWK01000027-OOWK01000027.1-human-gut-metagenome-genome-assembly--contig:-NODE-27-length-134161-cov-8.796497_pt1 | contig 134161 bp, 121 predicted proteins | sample MGYA00241405_ERZ501317 | MGnify/ENA primary metagenome ERZ501317 (study PRJEB25962, sample SAMEA1972440) | human gut metagenome | biome: human gut; feature: human-associated habitat; material: faeces... | reverse complement strand
CTTTTGCCGCCACAAAAAAGAGCTCTGTTTATAAAGACCACCCCGAATGGCTTGTTAAGGACAGCAATTCAAAGCCCTATTTATCAGGCCCCAACTGGGGAACATTCTATGCGCTTGACATTTATAACGATGATGCACGCGAGTATATAAGAAAAGTATTTGACACCGTTCTGAACGATTGGGGATATGACCTGGTTAAACTTGATTTTCTGTATGCGGCGGCTATTCTGCCCCGAAATGGAAAAACACGCGGTGAAATAATGTGCGACGCTATGGATCTTTTGCGTGAATGCTGCGGCGACAAGCTGATACTTGGCTGCGGAGTACCGCTTATGCCCGCTTTCGGTAAAGTCGATTACTGCCGCATAGGCGCAGATGTAACAAACTACTGGTCCCCGGCAAGAAAGACTACACGTGAAGATGTTTCAGTTCCGCACGCAGTAAACAATACCATATTCCGCCGCCACCTTGACGGCAGGGCGTTTATGAACGATCCCGATGTGTTCCTGCTCAGAAACACAAACATGAAAATGAACCTTGAAAAAAGAGAACTGCTTGCCAAAATAAACTCTCTTTTCGGCTCTCTGCTGTTCATTTCAGATAATGTCAGCGATTATGACGAAAAACAAATGAATATACTGAAAGGCATTTTCTCAGGAGATAAAGCTGAGATAATAAGTGCAGAATACACAGGAAGAAAACGTATAACAGTAAAATACAAACTGGCAGATACACAACACACACTGAGTTTTAATCCTGACAACGGAAACATTTACTGACGGAGGGGCAGCCGTGGCTAAAAAAATATCATTATCGGGCGCAGTATCACTTGTTAAAGGTGTTGTAAAAGATGTAAAAGATCACTGGAAAGAGCCCGCCGAAAACAAATACATATCATACAGAGAATTTACGGCTTACAGCGTAGGCGGCATAGGAGTAAATACAATAAATTCACTTTTCAACTATGTTGCACTGAGCGCAAACTGCCTGCTGCTTGGCTCCGCCTACGGCATAGACCCCGTGCACCTTGTTTGGATGTCAACAATAGTAAGCATACTCAACCTTGCAAAATCACCGTTTATAAGTATGCTTATTGACAACACTAATACAAAATTCGGCAAATTCAGGCCTTATCTTATTATCACAGGCATACCCACCGCTTTTCTTATATGCCTGATGGCGTTTATACCCACAGACGCCAACTACACATTGAAATGCGTATTGCTGTGTTTGATTTATGCCCTTGCAATGCTGTTTCAGTCCACCTATTCACTTGCATATTCAAGCCTTGCTCAGGTGCTTACACCAAACAGCGCTGAGCGTACTTCCCTGCTTTCCGTAAGTGCTTTCATATACAATCTCGGCCCCAGCATCGTGGGAATAGTACTGCCTATAATTGCGGAGCTTTTCTCCGGCGGTATGAGAGGAGTAGCTGTATACCGTGTTATGTTCCCGGTATTTTCAGTTGCAGGCATACTGCTGAGCATCTGGACTTTTAAGGACACAAAAGAAAAGATAATCGTGCCCAAGACCTATGTTGCCAGAGTAAAATTCACAGACGGCATAAAAGAGATAAAAAACAACAAGTATTTCTGGCTCATATACCTTTATCAGATATTCGGCGTAATGAAAGGCGGCATAGGAAATATTCTCTCCTGGTACTGTTCTTATGTAATTATGAGTGACGGCGTGCTGGGTATCATGAATGCAGTAATAGGCACGGCATCCGTTCCAGGAATGCTGCTTGCTCCCCTGCTTGCAAAAAAATTCGGAAAAAGAAACTGCCTGATAGCGTTCAATGTTATGCGTGCCGTTTTTGCCGCGCTTATGCTTTTCACTGCGGACAGTCCGTTTCTGTTCCTCGCAAGTCTTTACATCGCCACGCTTGCAACAGGCGGTGACGCAGTCATAACCTCCGCCGCAACGGCAGATATTTTTGATTATCAGCAGTGGAAAACCGGCAAACGTCTTGAAGGTTTCATAACTCAGTTCGGCGGAATGCTTGTTACAGCCGCAACTATGCTGTCTGCGTTCATACTGCCTTATTTTTACAGGCATTACGGCCTGGGCACGGATTACACCGTTCTTTACGATTCGGCAGTAAGAACTCCTATTTTCAACATAATAATAATAACCACCGTTGTTTCATGCCTGCTTACTGTGATTCCCATGTTCTTTTATGATATGACAGAGAAAAAACAGCAGCATATAATTGAGGATCTCAAGGAAAGAGCAGACAGCGAAAACGCAGCTGAAGAGGAAGCTGAAAATATTTAAATCAATCTACACCCGTTATAAGCCTGCTAATCATTGTGCATATTTCACAAATTTTGAAGTTGTTCATTGTGCATTGTGTTCATAACATAGAAGTTGATGGAAAAATATTGATTTTTTAAATCAACTGTATATAATTTATGGCAAGAGAGGAAAATAGCGCGGGGATTTGTTGATGAAACACTTTAAGAGTGAAGCATACGGATACATAAAAGATATGTTTATCCAGCATAATATGGTTAAACGCACAGTGCTTTCATTCATAAGCGTTTTCATTACCGGCTTTGCGGTTTCCCTTTTCTCCCTTTCAGGATTCGGGGTTGACCCCTTTACCTCGATGAATATGAATGTTTCATCCGTTGTGGGTATACGGTTCGGAACATATCAGTTAATTGTTAATATAGCAATACTGATATTTGTGGTTATAGTTGCCCACCGCGGGCTTGTGGGAATAGGCACGGTATTCAATATGATATTCGTTGGCTACACCTGCGAGTTTTTCGAAGAGCTTTTCTCTCCCCTTGCAAACAGCGGTCTTCCCGTAAGGCTTCTGCTTCTTGCGGCAGGAATTGTAACAATGTGCTTTTCAAGCAGCCTGTTTTTTACAGCTAATGTTGGAGTGGGGCCATATGACACACTTGCCTTTATGCTGACACAGGCAATCAAAATCCCTATGAAATGGACGCGTGTCATGACAGATGTGTGCGTTGTTTTTATAGGATTTGTGGTAAGCGGAGGGCTTTCAGCTGCTTTACAAGGAAACTTTTCGGAAATAAAAAATATCGGAATAGGCACGGTGATCACGGCGTTTTGTATGGGGCCGCTTGTTAATTTCTTTAATAAGCATGTAAGCTCTAAGATACTAAACGTGGATTACGAGGGTATGAGCAAAGATATAGCGTTTTTCCTGATAAAAGGTGCGCTCATCAAAAATTCGCTCCGCCCGGTAACTGATTTCAGGAATACAGATTCCTCAAACGGTGCGCGCCGGTTCCGTTAATAATACGAGCGTTATCGCTCCATATTTGCCAGCAAGCAAAATTGCTTCACATAAATTTTTACCCCTTAAAGAAAAGAGCTGTCGGATTTCCGGCGGCTCTTTTCTTTTTATTATTGTATATATAAAATTATCACTTCCTTATTTTGATATAAATTTCGGAAGTGCTAAAATTATTTTGTTAATTTTTTATCAAAATACATAATAAACAGGAAAAATACAATTTAAATGTCATTGCTTTTGCTTTTTTTCTATGCTATAGCTAAAGAGCGGGGAGTTATTTTGGATACGTTATTTTAAAGTTCCGCAAACCCATATATTATTTTTTCAGCAGAAAGGGGCTCGAAAATTTATGAAAACAAAGAAAAGAACAAGAATAGTCAGCTTGCTGCTTGCTGTTCTTATGGCTTTTTCGGCAACAACGGCAACAATCACCGCGTCTGCCGCTTACAAGCCTACCTATGGTGAAAAGGCCACCGAAGAGGATTTTGCTCTTATGGTTGACGACCTTAAAACAATCGCCGACAATATAGCTTTCACCGGAGATACAATAGAGGCAATATACGCATTTATGCCTTCACTCAGCGCATTGCTCAATCAGGGCGGTAATACTTCCAGAGCATCAGATACCGTATATTTCTATATGGATCTGGATCCGGACCGCTTTGCCGAATTAGAAGCATACGGTGACGAGAGCGGCAAGATAATTGCTGATTCAGAGGGTGAGGACGGCACTGTAATTCCCGGAACATTTGCAAAATTCTTTGCTGATCATCCTATTACCGTAGCAAGTGAAGAAGAATTCGCTGCTGAACTCGACAAAGCTATCGAAATGCTTATAGATCCTAACCTTGCTCAGACATTTATCATGATTCCATTAATGGGTGCTCAGGCTCAGGGAACAGAACTTGCCAACGGACTTGATGAAATATGCAAGGCTCTCGGAATTGAGCAAGAAGTAACAGCAGACACAGCTCTTGGCTTCTCAACATACGCACCAAACGAAGAGCTTATTGAAGGATATCTTAAAAATATTGTAAAAGCAATATTCCCCGATTCAGTAAACAATATCCTCAATATGCTTCGCAATGTACTTAAAGATGATAATTTTGCTCTTCTTTATGACGGCGTTTCAAAGGTACTCAACAATCTTGCTTCTATAATTAATGTACTTGAAAGCAGTCTCTCAGGTCTTGGCATTGATTTTACAGAAGTAATCAATACCATTAATGACATAAACACCAAATGGTCTAATCTGCCCACAACAGGCGAAGGAGAACTCAAGAGAATAGATATTAATGCCGCTATCCCTGTTATCCTTGAAGAGGCAGGCGCAGGCGCTATTACCAGCGTTGTTAAAATCCCTGCTATTGACCTTACACACGTTACCGAAACAGCAACAAACGCAGATCTTCTCAAGGCTGTTTTCGACTATGTTTACAACCTTATTTCAACAAACAGATCAACACTTGAATTTGCTATAACAGATAACGGAAGCGGAAGCTTGCTTGAAAGCGCTCTCAAGATAGAAATTCCCGCAGAAGTTGAAGCTCAGCTTATTGAACTTATTAATATGAGCAACGATGATCTTGCCAATGAGGCTGTTATAGCTGTTGCATCTCTTGCAGGCAGAGAAATTCCCGAAGAACCCACAACAGAGGAACCAACAACTGAAGAGCCTACAACAGAGGAGCCTACAACTCAGAAACCCGGAACAACAGAGCCTACCACATCAGGTGAGTCAACAACTGCTGCAAATGCAGATAAGACCCCCGCAAAGGCTTCTAATCCGAAACTTCCGAACACAGGCAGAACAGCTGATTATATTACCGGTGTAAGCTCACTTGTAGCAGTATGCTCAGGCATAGCTCTTGCTTATGTTCTTATCATTTCAAAGAAAAAGGTTACCGAATAATCGGTAATACATCAAAATAACTCCATTATGGAAACAGCTGCCGTAACAGGCGGCTGTTTCTCATTTTAAATCATGAATTGATTGTTTAGATCACGTATAGTATAATTAAACCGAAAGAGGTGAGCGCCGTGCTTAAAACTTACAGAAAAAATATAATTGTTTTTTACATACTTACTGCCGCGGCTCTGATTGCCGCATTGTTTGTTGATCTGAAGCTGGATATTCTGCTGAATTCTCCCGAAAACGCCTTTGCCGTATGGTTTTACAATACGGGAGAGATACCCTGCCGCCTTATATGCCCTATTGCGGGTACTGCAATTTTATATTGCTGTGATTCAAAGTTTGCTAAATTCGTGGGTGCTTGTATATCTCTCGGCGGCGGAGCGTATTTCGGCTATTACTTTGCAAAGCATTTCTTTGTAGAGGAAAACAATCTTGCTTTCGGAATAGTTTATGGCATTGGTTTTTCACTTGTGCTTATATTCGGAGCTAAATTTATAAAAATACCCGACCATCTCAAAAAGCCCATAGCAGTGCTTGCTGTTGCGGGAATAGCTGTAATGGCAGTTCAGCTTTCGGCAGTTGAGGGAATGAAATATCTGTGGGGAAGGGTGCGTTTTAGAGACCTGCTTTCAATGGGAAACTACGACTCATTTACACCGTGGTATGTTATAAACGGCATAAACGGCAATAAATCTTTTCCCAGCGGCCACACAGCAGGCGCCGCCATGAGTTTTCTTGCAATGCTGCTGCCATACATAAGCAAAAAAGCATATAAATACAGACAGCTCTGTTTCATATTGCCGTTTATATACACCTGCGTTGTAGCCGTTACAAGACTTGTAATGGGAGCACATTATCTTTCCGATGTTGCAATGGGCGGCGCCGTAGGACTGCTGACTGTTATAATCACCATTGCGGTGCTCGATAAGACCGTATTCAAAAACGGCTGCCCTGCAATGCAATAAAAAAATCCTGTTCAAACAGGTCTACAATCAATATCAAAAAACAAAACCGCTCTGCTTTTTGCAGGGCGGTTTTTCTTAGAAGTATTAAAAAATAAATGCTTGCCATATACTTAAACAAAAATCAAAAATAAAAACCCTATCTCAATTAAGAGCCGGGGCTTTTATTAAATTTCTACATACAGCATGTCTTACTTACTCAAGACCGCCGTTGTATTCAACAAAACCGCACTTCTGTGTGTTAGAGCCGGTAACCTTATACAGCACAAGGAACATTCCGTCAATCTTGCCGAGGCCGTATGCTGTTTCGTTCGGGTAAATAGTACCTATAACAGTTTTCTTAGCAGTATCAGCATAAACGGTTTCGTTTGTAGAGCCGTTTTTCCACTGCTTACTCTCTGGCGGCGCATACTTTACACCGCCGGCATATTTAACAAAGCCGACTTTATGCTTGTTTGTGCCGTCAAGGTCATATACAACAACGTAGCCGTCGCCCGACTTGCTATAACAATCTGCACTTTCTCTTGCGGCAAGGGAGCCGATTTCCCCTGTCAGATCATTCTCTTTGAAAACTTTTTCCACGGTGCTGCCGTTCTGCCACTTAACAGGAGCAGGATATGTATTTGAGGAAGAAACGGAGGTCTTGACTTTGCTCTGGTCTTTTGGGCGGAGCACGCCGTAAACGTCATCGTAATCGTGCTTTACCTTATGCATTTCTTTACCGTTCCAGTTTTGATCGTAAGAATAAAATTCAGAAGTGTCGCCCTCACCTGTGCAGATAGCAACATGACCGCATCCGCCGCCCACATTGCCATTCCAAACCATTATGTCACCTGCCTGCGGAATGAAAGAAGCGGTGTTCGCAATTTTTGTGAAATTCTTCGTGAGTTCTGAGTGCTTTTCGAAGTTCAGCCAGTAATACATTGCGTTGCCCCAGCTGCCGGGCTTAATTCCGAATACCTTATTAAGATAAAGTTTAATAAGGTCAACGCACTGAGCGCCGTATTCGCCGTCATAATCTGTTGCCTTTCCGTTATATTCCGCAACAAATTCATCGTATGTAATTAAGCCGCCTTTTTCGGTGTCCTCTTTCGGGGCATCGTATGTAAGAGCCTGTTCACTGTCAGAAACGCCCTTTGTTGTCGGGTCGGTTGTTATGCCTATGGCGGCAGGTATCATAAGAACAAGCATAGCTACATTCATTATTTCATCCGCAGTGACCGATGTTTCCACCTTAAAAATTTTAAGTATGGCGAAGACTGCCACAACTACAGCGGATATGATACCCATCCACCAAGAGCCGCTCTGAAGCCTTACTTTCCAGTTGATGGTATTCATTTATCTTTCCCCTTTTTATTATTTTTTTCGAGGGCATAAATTCTGCTCTCATGGTTGATTATTTTTTTCTGATGTTCACCAAGCGTATCAAAAATGAGCCTATGTTTATCAGCAGACTTACTTTTGAAATCGCTAAGCTCGACCTCATCCTTGTCCATTCTGTAAACAAGGTGATTGATTTTTTCGCTGAGCTGCGTCATTGCCTTTGTGTTTTTGGAAAGCGGCACAGCTACCGTGCCCACAAGCCCCACTATGGCAATTATTACGGTTACTACAGTCCACTCCACCAACTAACACCTCCCCTTCACTTAACCTTTTTGCTTTCCACAATAATTGATTATTAGTTTTGAAACATAGATTTAATATTTGCACCCAAATAGCTGTTGTAAACTTTTTTCCAAATTGCATTAAAAATTAAAAGCAAAAAACTGTTATATTTTTATATATACAATTGCCATATAAGTTTTAGTAAAACATTTATTTGAAAACATAAAACAAATTTTAACTAATTAAATTATGGGGAAATGTATCAAACTGCAGTCGTTGCATATTGTTATCTTTATCCAAATTTATTTATATATCACCGCCGGTTAAATTTGATGTAGTCTCTTTTATTTCCATTAAAATCTGATTTTTCAAGCTCACTTTTGCTCATGTCGATCTGTATATTAGTTATTTTTCCACAACATATAAGAACAACGCCTAGTGACATTTTTACTTTTGAAAAAGCCGCAATATACAACTAAAATACTTATTTTATATTACAACCAACTTGAACTTTATTGCGAATAACAGGTTAGCATCAGAATATTTATTAGTATGACAATTATAGATGTGTTGGTGTAAAATAAAAACTTATAAAATATGGTATTATATAATTCAAAATTTATAGGAAATCCTTCATTTATTCATAAAATATATATCAAATATTCTCTCTATTTATAAACATTGAACATCTTCATCGAAACTTAGGAGTTTCTGATTTTAAATCAAAAGTTACCTTTTTCACATATCAATATAAAATATAAATTTTCTCTATTTACTACACCTATATTCTAAAAATATCTAACTACGCCTAACCTTGTTGTAATAATTCTAATGCTAACCCTTGTGACTTGATTGGTATATATATGTTTACTGTTTATGCAAAAGACCCAACATCCTATAAGCTGATAAATAAACGCTACCGTTATTCTCACATATTTTTGATATGATTATTAAAATAAAGCCACACTATCTTTTAGTATATTTCATATATAACGATTAGATAAGGCAACTTAATGGTTGGAAATATTGAATTAAAGATACAAGTTTACCATCCCGTTACTCTTACTAAAACAAGTTGACCGTTTTTATAAGTTTTTCCCTCTACAGTACCTGTTTGAGTGTTATAAGCGTCTCCTGTAATTGAATCATCAGATATTGTAATACGTTTACGGGAATTTGTTCCCCACGCAACTGTACCAGAATCAAAAACAGTTGAGCCTCTATGGTATTTTGGTATGTACTGAAAATTACTATCGCCATATGGTGCGCTACTATTTGAACTTGCTAGCTGCCATTCAAGGCATATACCTGTTTTCTGAGCCGATATTGGTTCTGAAAGTTGAATAGTTACGTCTTCTCTCATTCTTTCATATCCCTCCCATAAAACAGGGTTTGTATCTGTTGTGATGGGTTTAATGACATCAACAACAGGTTCAACAGATATAATATTTACACCATTTAATGTAACTACAAAAACAGCAGCTTCGGCAGAAGGATCAAGTTTCTGTAAATCGCCGGTTTTTGATACAGATGGAATCTTAGGATTACTTTCTGACGGTGTGCCCTGAATATATCCCCATTCTCCTTTTTCACTCTGTGAACTTCCGCTGCATGTATATTTTACAGTAATAAGATCTTTCCTTTGCATTCCCTGAGTACCGTTAGGCACCTGAATAGTATCGTAGGTAGACGGTTCTACAATGAACTCACAGCCCTGAAACATCAGAACTCCATCATTAATGTGAATTTCATTGTTTGAAGCAACTTCAGCCTGAAGATTTTTACCTGTGCTAAGAATATAAACATCCTTACCTATTATACCTTGATTAAGAGCACGTTCCTGCACACTTGTTATGTGAGGTGTTCCCGTGCGTCCTGTTACAATTTGCATATTTACTCCTCCAAATTGTATTGAACGGATTTTACTCCATTTTCAAAAGTTATTATTTTGCTTTTTAACGGTTTTTTTACAGTTATGCCGGTTATATAATCTCGACCGCCGATTATATCACCTATATCAACATCAATACCAAGCGCTTGGATATCCATAGAAAAAGAATACCCATTCAAAAGGTTTTTGAATTCTTTTTCTCCGTCAGCCCGTAAATTTTCCGAATTTGCATTATCATAAGTCTGCATTATCTCATTAATGCCAAAAAAATATTGTGTTGTACCAATATTTCCTTTCGAATCTAAATACAAATGTAAAACTGTACGGTTTTTCAATTCACCTGCTCCTAGGCAAATCAAATGATTAACGGTTCCTTTATTATTTTCGATCTTAAAATTAATGCGGCTGTCCTGAGATAACTCAATATTTTCTGAATAATCCACTACCGGAACGGCAGATACTTCTACCGTTCCGTCAATTGTGTGTGTTATCTTCAACTTATACTCAACAGTCTTAAGCATTTCTGTAAGCCCATCAAGAACTGTAACATATCTTTTGAATTGATAATTCGAGATATTAACACCTGCCGGCTGAGAACTCCCCATAATTAAACCGCTGTACTTATTATTTATGACAGATGATATACAAGCATTTACATCACCGCTCACAGTCAAATAGTCCTGACCTGACGGCGGCTCTATAATGTGATTAGCAAGGTACCCACGCCATGTATATCCTTTAAGTTTGACAAGCTGTTCATCCGTTGCTGTTTCAATAGCAGAAACTACGCCGCCTGTCTCATATCCTTCTTCATATATCAGTGAACCAAAGTCTATACCACTGACCCATGAGGTTAAAGGAATCGAAATTTCAAAGTTATTGTCTCCGCCGATATCAAAATCAGATTTTTGAAAATTCAAAACCCCTAAATCCTTATAATTTGTGTCAGTATAAGTTAACTCCATCTAGGTTCACTCCTTTGCTCATATATAGTCAATGTAAAACCAAATGACCCATTCCAGTTCACTTCACTGTTTCCGGGCAAAATAGGCTCAAACACTGTACTGTTCTTATATCGCAAATCATACTGATTGATTTTTGTCCCGCTCTTCTGCGTAAGAACTATTGTGTTATCTCGGCTGTCAACAGTGAGATATTCGCCCTCTTCTATTGTTGTATTGACTTGATATATATGCCCTGCAATAGTTATTCGCGGATTGGTAACCGGACCAAATATTATTAGCTGAAAATTACACTTGTCCACATGATTAAGAACTAATTTTCCAACACCCACCAGGTTAGGTGTGTAATCATAATCATAGTCATATTTATAATCTAGGAATGCATCCTGAGCACTTGTTTTTCCTCCCGCATAAAATTCAAAAGTAACAGGAAGTATCCAGGAATTGAGTGCTGAAACAGCTGTAAGATCTATAAACTGATTTGTAAGAGCTTTTTCCCAATCCGATTTTGAATTAGCTGTTATTATACAAGGAAAATACCACCCATTCTCTGTCATTAACTTGCCACTTGCATTGTTGACAACATCATACTCAATAACATCATAAAGATTATCAATAGCTTCTTTCAGCTTTTGACGTTTTTCATGATACATAAGAGTTTCATCAGGAATTATACATATTTTAAATGCTCTTTCCCCCGCTTCACGCCTGATATTAGTTATCTGATTATTCTGCAAATCATAACTCCACGAATAATCAAACAAATCTCCACTTTGCAATAAATAAGGAGTTGCGGACAGGTCAAGTGTTTCGCCTCTTGAATTTATATATTTCATATAATCACCTCTTGAATCCCAGATCAGCAACAAACCTTCCCACTTCTCGTCCATTTGCTGTCATCTTCATTTCGGATATTCCTTTAGCAATCTGCTGTGCATGAATTCTGGAAGTGTTTACTACAGCCGCAACAATGTAATCTCCAAGACCGTCTATTGATGTGTCCGCACTGCTCTTACCTTCGTATGATGGCATAACAGGCAAACTTTGGATTGTGTTTGCTATTTCCGGGACTTTGGATCTTACTCCTCCTATAAAGCCTTCATCAACATATTCACCGAACTGGAAGAAGAGCTTAGACGGTGAGTGTATACCAAGCAAGTTCTTAAATGTGTCCGCAATACCATGTGCAATGTCTGACACTGCTGACCACAGATTAGAGAGCATTGATCTAAGTCCGTTAATTAAGCCGATTATAATATCACGACCTATTGTTTTCCAGTCAGCTTCTTTAAAAGCACCAATGATTGCACTGAAAACTGCAGGCAGTGCAGATATTATAGTTCCTATCTGTGAAACTAAGCTGGATGCTATAGTTATCATCATTTGAAAACCTATTGGTATTAATTGAGGAAGCAGCTCGATTAAGCCTCCCACTACACCTTTTATAATCATTGGTAAAGCACCCAACAAACTGGGAAGCGCACAAACAAGTGCTTGCGCCAACGTCACTATCATATTTAATCCTGCAGAAATCAAGCCGGCCAAATTATCCGGGTTTGTAAGGGTCTCAACGATCATCAGCAGCACGGAAACTATAGTTGGAATAAGAGTGGGTATCTGCTGAGTAATTCCATTTGCAAGGCTCATTAAAAGCGTTATACCCATTTGAAGCAGTTGAGGTGCAAGCAGTAAAATGCTCTGTAACGCCAATGACAATCCTGCTATTAGCTGAGGCATAAGCACGGGCAAAACTTCCGAAAGTCCGGTAATGACACTGCTGAACATCATTGTGAAACTTGATATCAGAATTGGTACCTGCGTTTCAAACAATGTACCCAAATTAGCAAACAAAGCAGGTAAAACTCCCGGCAAACTTGATGCTATACCACTAAATGCACTCGAAAATAATGATACTCCTGTGGTTATCAGTTCTGGCAGCTTTGCAGCAGCAGAAGTTAAAATAGCCGCTACCATATCACCGCCTATAGTTCCCAGTGCAGACATATCTCCCTTCTTAAGTTTGTCTGTCATCTGATATAATCCGTCATTCATTATTGGCAGAATGTCTCCCGTTAATGCCTCAGATGATGATTGTGAAAATGCTCCAAGAAACTGAAGCGCATTTTCTTTTAATGTTGAAAACTGACCCGCCAAAGTTTCAGACTGTTTTTGTGTTGCCTGAAAAAACTTTCCGCCTTCAGCTGTTGAACGCTGCATAGATGCAGTAATTTCATCAACAGAAAGTGTTCCCTTGCTGATACGGTCATACAAACTGGCCATGCTTTCGCCCGTACTTTCTGATATCTCCTGAAGAGGATTAAAGCCTGCGTCTATCATTTCATTGATATCGTTAAGCTGTACTTTTCCAGAACTTGACATCTGACCATAAGCCTTAGCGATGCTGTTCATTTTATCTGCGCTTCCTTGAGATATATCTCCCAGCATTGTCATTTTACTTATGGCATCTTCAGCTGTAAAACCGTAATTCATTAGAAGTTGTGTAACATCCGCCAAATCAGATGTTTCAAAAGACGTTTTTGCGCCTAAATCAGAAAGTTTTCCCATTATTTCTTCAGATTTTTTAGCGGAGCCTGTCATAACCTCAAATGAAGTTTGATATTGCTCAATTTCTGCGTTATATTTAACACCTGCTACAAGAGCATTTCCCATTGCAGTGGCAATACCTGATAATGCTTTACATCCAACCGAAAAGGCAGTTTTAAATGAACTTGCAATATTGCTTGAAAGCTTTGAAGCAACTTCATTAAACGAAGACGTCTGTTTTTCAGCATTATTAATATTTATAATATAATTTTGTGTATCGGCGGAGACTTTAACGCTAAGTTCTTGACTCAAAATTTCGCCTCCTCATAATTTGAGCAACCCAGGTCTTGCCTTCTTTTTGTTCAACCTCATTTATAATATCAATATCTGCTTTTATTTCTGTTTCGGTTATCTTCTCAGAAATATCTTTCCATAAAGGAATAAAGCTTTTTCCTTTCTTTCTGAATACATTTGAAATCGCATTAAAAACAGCATTACGCATTAAGGTTGAATCACTTACAATTTTATTCTCATAAGCTTTCATAATAAATGCACGATCCGTGGGTGTTAACTCCTCAAATTCCGATTTACTGTAACCGAAATTAACTGCAAAAAAAGCAAAGTCAATTTCATGCAAATACGGCTCTGCCTGTTTGCTTATTTCTTCTGTTCGGAAATGATTGAACCTGAGGAGGGATTCGGGAATAAAAAAGGGCAATCCTCATTTGCTGCCAATGCTATAAGATTACATACATTAGCATATCCGTTATCTGACATCAGTACTTCGTTGAATATCTCGTCCGCAAGCCCTTTTCCACAATATCCATCCGCATTTTCTTCTTTAAGGCAGAGTTCAAAAATAGCCTGCGCATCATTGATTTTAAAGACACCTGAATTTTCTGCCATAGCAGCAAGGAAAGGCTTATTCAAAACCTTTTCTATAATTCTGCATCTTTCAAGATTTATCTTAAGGAAATAATATTTCCCGTTATGATTAATCATCCAACGGCCGTTTACTTCTTCAAACATGAATTATCCCCCTTATTCATTTACCGATACAACAGCTGACCCCGCTTTAAGTGCCTTGCCTTCAGAATCTGTTTCAACAATAAGAATTGAATTGCCCTGGGTAAGACCTGTAATGTCAGAAGTTCCATTCCACTCGGTCTGTTCCATTACCTGACCGTAATAAGGGAATGCCAGCGGAGCTTTTCCGCTTGTATAAAAATACTTGTTTCCGGGGGTAAGCGTTGGATTAACATAGATAGACGTATCTCCAGTCTCTGCGCCAGGCACTGAAACAACGGTAAGAGAAGCAAGTGTCTGCGAACTTTCAGGCATTGTATCCTGCTCGAGTTCAACAGACGCAAGATTGACAAGTTCGCCGTCACCTGTAAGAGTACATGAATATGTAACTGCATCGTCATTAGGAGCTTCGATAGAAAACTCCGTTATTTTGCATACTCCGCCATAAAGACCCTTTTTGAGATTTTTATTAATGATTTTAATAAGAAGCGGCAGAGAATTTGTGAATGCCTGTTCAAGAATAGCCTGAGATTCATCTCCGAACACATAGAGGCCTGAAAAATCGGCAGACCAGTTTTTTATTCCAGAAAGCGATCTCTCCCAGTCACTTTCTGTATCTTTTGAGGATACCGTAATTGTGTTTGCTGAACGGTTAAGTGTTAAATCCTGCTGTCCTTTTACCGCAAGAAGCTTAGAACCATCAAGCGACCACATGCAAACAAGAATATCTTTACCCGCCATTATATCAACTGCGTTTGCATTTGGGTTTCCATATACATTGTTATCATAGGTAAACATCTGTAAATCAAACATATTTATTCTCCTTTATTTTATCTTATAGCCGTATGCCACTTTAAAGTGAAACGGCAAAATAGCATGTTTTTCTTTAGTTTCCTTTTCCTCATATATCGTATCTACACCATCTGAAAACTGACATATAAGGTTGAAGCCTTCCGGTAAAGTTATATCCTCCGTTAGAGCTTCTTCTATTTCATTTATTAAATTGTAAATGGCAGTGTTGTCATTGCTTGGTTCTGCCACCGCATGAATATCTACTTTGTAGACTTCACAAAACATATCTTTCGTTTCATTAGGCTCTTCGCCTGCCGCTAAGGCATATATAAAAGGAAAAGGCTCGTCCTGAGGCACAAAATCATATACTCCGGCAGCTGTTTTCCCTTTTAACTGGGTAATTATTGCCTTAATCAGACTAACGAGCGATAATTTTTCAAACATTCATAACCCTCGCAATCGCTTTTTCAAATATTACTTTAAGAATTGTCACTTATGTATCTCGTTGTTTTAAGATAATATTAGTCTATTTCAAAATATACTCCGCCCAATATTATGCAACCAGTTTCAGCTTTTAATTAATACTTTGTAGTGTAAAACAACTCCGCATCTTTCTCTGTTTTATAATACACGTAACTGTTACTTACATTATTATGCAATACTGTTTCACCAAAAAAGCTTGTCTATAAAAGCGTTACAAAACATATGCATCTATAATATGTTGAACTTTTCTTAAAAAGATAATAGCAAAATAGTCATAGTATAAACGGATATTGATTCAAATTTCCCACTCAAAACAATCGATATAAATCATCTTGAAGTCTATCAGTATTTATGAGCAAAAGTCCATAAAAACCAAATTTCTGAAAGTGAGAAATATACATATCAAAAAACTGCGAAGCATCGATATTTCCAATCAGACTATCTTAAAAAAGCAGTGAAAAGTTGAATATACACTATAAATCGTACGTGAATAAATTCATAAGACTGATCTTTGCTATATTACTATTGTTAAGGCGTTTTTCAGCGATGCTTTTTCATCGATAAACATGTTCATATCAAATTGTGTTATTTACATTTTTACTTGTTTACTGTTTAATACCACATTTCATACTTCTACTTAAACTTTTAATTATAGCCACAATCCCTTATTTAAAAAAGCACATCCCTTAGCAGCAAGCTCTCAATCGTTAAATTACTAATAATAATTCTTGAGACACGAGAAGAATTACTTGCGCCTATATGTTTGATATATTTTTGGCGCCTTGAAATTGATGAATTTACAAGATATCATAGTTACTGTTTGACAAAACTAAATAAGCAAAGTTTATGGTTAAACATTAAATACCTTATGAAATTCAACTTACCAGTCAGATGAAATTTTTGACTTTACCACTATTTTTAGTACTGTAGTTCACTTCTATAACCGTAAAGATAGTTTTATACCTTTATAAAGATATAGTCGTTATTATTAATTATGTTTTCATAACTTATATATTGTGGCTCGTGAAACCACAAATCTTTAAATGCTAAGCTCTGTTATCATGTGCGAATTTCCGATTGACTTTTATAAGTAGGATGTTTCTCTCTAAAAATCTTTTAATTTTCATAATTTATAAAAAGCTCGAAAAAACCATATTTTTCCACTCGGTATTTTTCACACGGTGTATCAATATTCTTAATCAATTCGATTGCCAATATTTAACAGGCTTTATATTATGAAAAGCTTAAAAAATCTATATCCTCAGCAAAAACTAATGTTCATTTTCGCCCATTTTTAAAGACAATAATTTCATGTTATCCGTAATGTCTTTTAGAGTTATAACTATATCTGTAATTTCTTTTTTAGATATTGTTTCAACACTATCTACTTTAGAAGCAATCTTTGGAAATTTATTCTCGATTGCATGTGAAACTGCAGAATGAAAAATTTTTGTAAACTCACGCACATTTGACGACGTTGTATAATCGTCTTTTGCAACAAGTAAAGAAACAAGCTCATCAGGCACATTGATGTCCTGTTCGTAAAGCATCTTACGAGCCGCCTTCTCTATATTAGCAAAAGTCTCTCGTTTTCTGCATTCATCAAGTTCTTTTTGCATCATATTAAGCCTATGCTCTAATTTCTGTCTTTCATTCAATTCAGCAAGTTTTTGAATTTCACTGATCTCCAGTTCTTTTTTTGCCTGCCATTTAGCAAACTTACGATTAATAATCTTATCCACATCCTCATTGGTATAAAGCTTATCCGTCGCTTCTCCCGCCTTATTTTTATTACTTTCCTGCGTTCCGTCGGATTCATCCTGCATCTTGAGGTTTGTGTTTTGAGACCTTTGATCTGTGATTGGTTTCTTCTGCGACATATTATCGTCGGCGAACCACTGCAACGTGTAACAATTCATAATACCTCCATAGTTTAAAGTCGCAATACTTTGACTGTAATTCCGTAGATTTTAACGAGTCCCACGCCTGCTCTGTCTCTCAGCTTTTTATGTGTTCCGAACCTGCACTTTTATATATTCGGGATAACATTCAGCAAGCGCCTTTATGCCCCCGATATATGCATCCATCAGCAACCGCCCTTTAGGACTAAGTATCCTCCAGTGCGCCTGCATCAAGCCGTTTTGTATACTTATTGAAACAATATCATCCGTAAGTTCCTTAACGGCTCTCTCAAGCGTAAATGAAAGCGCTGAAAAAGCAGCACACACAATATCATATCCCTTTGGAGCGTAGCCTGCGTGTCCGCTTGCGCTTATACAATTATTTTCAATCTTCACAATAATCACATAATAAGACCTCACTATAACGGATATACTAAAAGCGATATGTCGTCTCATAGTTATTTGTGTAAATAAAATACATTAAATTTGAATTCTCAGGCTTATATTTCTTTTTTAGGATCGCAATTTTCTTATATTTTCAAAGATCTATATTTATCAAGAAATATTTATTTTTATGAAATTACAAAAATCTATTTGTTGACGCCTGCTTTTCATGCATTCTAACACTAAAATTAACACCTATGCAGCTCATTACCTTTTATCTTTATCAACTATTAATTCTTACCATAAGCAAATCAAAATGCATCAAACTGCATTAGTCTTGTTGTTTAAATTTAAATGAATTAAGCAATATAACAGTAAAAAACGCATCAGTTAAACAAATTGAAACCAAAATATTTTTCTGTTTCATCTCTTCTGTTTTTATGATAACACAGTTTCAATGTGCATTGTGTGCAATATACTTCTGCAGCTTTCGACGCACTGTTGTTCTGTGCATAAACATCGCATCACCTATTTGTTCATATGTTTCACCTTTTAAATAACGTCGCTCTGCTATTTCCCTGCATTCAAAATCATCAATGTTTAATATGTAATCCTGAATATCTTTAATTTCACACATAAGCTTTTCAATTTCCCAAGATAACTTTTCTTTCATTTCTGCGGACCGACAAGCAAAAACATCCTTCAAATCATCGCTGCCAGACTGAGTTGCTATATGCGATGAATCAATCTCTTTCATGTATTCTGATTTTAATTCCCCACGCAACAGTCCTAATTGTCGCACTTTACTTTGATAGGTTTCAAGAAAACTTAATTCCATTAACTCATCCTCCTTGAATTAAATCTAATTTTTTATCTAAACAATAGTCGTTTTATAAAATTTTGATTTGAGATTGATGCAATATAAAATTAAATGTCAATATATAGCCAGCTTTTTCGCATATTTTTAACCCAACAAAAGGCGAATTACTTGAAAGTTTTCGTAATTTGCTTATTTTTTTAATCTTGCGAAAACTATTTTAAATAATATTGCTTCCTTTCTATTAAAAAGAAATCAAACTTTTGAATTCACACCATATTTCATTTATATATTAAAGATTAAATTAAATCAGCAAACTGCAAATATGACAAACCTATAACGAATTTTAAACAATGTAACCAGATTATATTACATATACTTATTCATTTTATCTTTTTACGAAATCCGTATTTTTTAATATCTTTTTTTGCTTTTTCGAAATCTTTATAAAATGGGCATTTCTTTTTTAAACAAATCATTTCTTCAAGCGCTATACAACTTTTGAAACTACCGTTTTTATGTATTTGCAAGAAAACACAATCTTCCTTCAATGACATCGTATTCCTCCTAATCAAGTGGTTTTGCAACTATTTTCTCGAAATTTTCTATGTTCTACAGAATATTGCAATTTGTATATGAGATTTCAAAATGTACATTAATCAAAACAAAATATTTTATCATTAGCATTGGAATTATATTTATCTGTATAGCTATGTTAATTTGTAAAAATAATAAAAAACATATTAATGTGTATGCGCATCAATCTTTCTTGCATTTTTGCGAGTGTCAAGGCAAAAAAATACATTTCGCAATTTTATTGTCAAGATTTAAATATTCAACAATTTTTTCAACTTCAGCAATTTCAATTTCGTTAGGATTAATCCTTTTTCTGAGCCAAGTATTTTCATCAATACTAAGTAAATTTGCGATTTCAATATCTGAAACATTGTTTTTCTTCATTACATAGTCAAGTATTTCCATGTTCAAAACACGCACCTCCTGAAATAAATATACTCGCATTATTGCGAGTTGTCAAGAGTTTTTTTGCATTTTTGCATTTTTTCAAAAAACCTTATTGCATTTTTGCAATATATGTGTTATATTCTTTTAAAGGATCGGTGATAGTATGGAAATAAATGAAAGAATCAAACAAAGACGAAAAGAATTGGGACTTTCTGCTGAATATGTTGCTGAACAACTAAAACTTTCTCCTGCAACCATTTACAGATATGAAAGCAAAGATATAAAAAAGTTTCCTACTGAAGTTTTAGAACCGCTTTCAAGAATACTTCATACTACCCCAGAATATTTGATGGGTTGGAGTAACAATACACAATCAGAACCATCAAATCTAAAGTCTCCTGATATTTCAATAAGTACTGTTAAATTTCCTGTTATCGGCGAAATAGCGGCAGGCTATGAAAATATCGCATTGGAAGACTGGAGCGGAGATACTGTGGAAATACCTTTTTCTTATCTTAAAGGCAGAAATCCTGAAAACTTTTTTGTACTCTCCGTTAAGGGAGATTCTATGTATCCGTTATACCAAAAAGGCGATAAAGTACTTATATTAAAACAAAACTGTTTAAATGAAAGCGGTGATATTGCTGCCGTAATATATGACGGTGAGTATGCAACATTAAAAAAAGTAGAATACAAAAAGGAAGCAATAAAGCTTTATCCTATAAATCCAGAATATAAGCCGCGAGAAATATCCGGCTCTGACTTGGAGCAGTTTAAAATAATCGGCTTACCCAAATTGTTAATCAGAGAGTTAAATAACAATTAGTTTTTATGTTTTATCAAATGTCATTCAAATATTACTCAAGTAAACGTTATTTGGTGTTATTTAAAACAACATAGAAGTAGATAACAGCTGTTTAGAGTTTTGTTTTTCGTTTCATGTTATTCAAACATCTTATAGAGGATCAGAAATAGGTCAATTAATATGTATAAAATGAAAACTGTAATGGCTGTGCAAAAATTCTAAATTCATACTCTCTAACAGAATAAAAAAGCTGTTTTTAAAATTAATGCAATCATAGTATATGGTCTTGTTATGAATAAACTTACAGGTGAAAACTGTTTAAATAAAAAAGCCAAAAATTAAATTTAAAGTATAAAAAGAACACGCTGCAGATGCAGAGTGTTCTTTTAGGTGAATTTAAAACAATTGAAAATTTTCAAAAAATAAAGCCCCGGATACCGCTAAACCATGCGATATTCGGGGTTTTCTTGGCGCAGATGAAGGGATTTGAACCCTTGAAACGGTGTTCGCCGTTTACACGATTTCCAATCGTGCTCCTTCGGCCAGCTCGGACACATCTGCATACAGAGCGGATTATTTCCGCCCATATAATTTACTATATTTTTAATGATTAGTCAAGTGCTGATTTAAAATTAATCATTATTGCTGTAAATCAGTCAAGCACCTGATAATACTGAGAAAATCTGTTAAGCTTTGTTTCAAATTTATCCTTGGGTTGTTCCTTGGGAACTTCAACGGGATAATTGCCCGTAAAGCAGCCGTCACAGAACCCCATGCCCGTATTTTCCGCAAGGTGGTGTGTTGCCTCTACGGAAAGATATGCAAGAGAATCAGCCCCTATTACCTGAGCAATCTCCTCTGCGGAGTTGTACTTGCAGGCAATAAGATTATCACGGCTGTCAACATCCGTGCCGAAATAACAGGGGAATTTAAAAGGCGGCGATGATATGCGCACATGCACTTCTTTTGCGCCCGCCTCGCGGAGCAGGCTTACGATTCTTGCGCTTGTTGTGCCGCGCACGATTGAATCGTCTATCATTATAACTCGCTTGCCCTTTATATTTTCTTTAACTACATTGAGTTTTATTCTTACGGCATCTTCACGCATATCCTGGCTTGGCTGAATAAAGCTTCTGCCAATATATTTGTTTTTGATAAAGCCTATCCCGTAAGGTATTCCGCTTTCATTTGAATAACCGAGAGCGGCATCAAGCCCCGAATCGGGAACGCCTATAACTATATCGGCGTCAACGGGACTTTCCTTTGCTAAGAACTCGCCCGCTTTTATTCTTGCACGCTGAACAGAAGCGCCCTCAATAACTGAATCGGGACGGGCAAAATAGATATATTCAAAAACGCACAGCCCGCACGGCTTTTCAGAACAGTGAGAAGTATCTGAACTCAGCCCTGACATACTGATAGTCAGTATTTCTCCCGCTTTAATATCCCTGATAAACTTTGCGCCTATTGTATCAAGCGCGCAGGATTCTGATGCCACAACATATGCGCCGTCATCAGTCTGCCCCAGACAGAGCGGACGAAATCCCATAGGATCCCTGAAAGCAATCAGCTTTGTTGCCGTCATTACAACGCAGGAATAAGCACCTCTAAGGTGGTTCATAACCTTGGATATAGCTTCTTCAGTGCTTTTGCTTGTAAGGCGCTCCCTTACAATCGAATAAGCTATTGATTCCGTATCGGAAGTACCGTGGAATATAGCTCCGCCGAGTTCAAAACCCTTTCTGAGTTCTGCGGCGTTTACAAGATTGCCGTTGTGGGCAACTGCAAGATTACCTTTAATATGCCGTATTACAAGCGGCTGAATATTATTGTGATTCTTGCCGCCCGTTGTTGAGTAACGCACATGGCCTATAGCCATATTTCCCATTCCGAGTGCCTCAAGCTTTTCCTTGGTGAAAACATCAGGCACAAGACCGTCTCCGCGATGGTGGGAAAAAACCCCGTCATCATTAACGGCTATGCCGCAGCTTTCCTGACCGCGGTGCTGAAGCGCATAAAGCGCAAGATATGCAGACCTTGCAACATGAGTAGTTTTATTTTCAAATATTCCGAAAACTCCGCATTCCTCGTGAATACTGTTGAACATAGATTAACGCTCCCGTTTTTTATCAATTAGGCGTATAAAGATTTGCGTACGGCCTTGAAGTTGCCGGTGAAAGCTTTTTAAACGGCTTAGACATTATATCTTTATAATCAGCCCCGAAATATTTGCAGTATTTTTTTACATAGCCGTCAAGCTCTTTTTCATCCTCTTTTGTAAGTGATGAAACTTTAATATTTGCAGAAAGATTTTCTTTAGGAAATGCGCCGCGAACAAATATCTTGCCGCCGTGCATACCTGAAGCGCAGTGTGTGCCGAACAGCTTTTCGCCGCGTTTTAAGCCCAAACCTAAAAGAACGATCGTGCCGCCCGCCATGTATTCGCCTAAAAACGAGCCGGCATTCTGCCCTATTACTATAACGGGCTTCATCGCCTCAAATTCCTTAATATGGATACCGCCGCGGCAGGCAACATTGTCACGCACATAAATACAGCCGTCTCTCATGCCGTAGCCAAGTGCATCTCCGCTGTGCCCGTGAATAATTATCTCGCCGCCGTTCATTGTGTTGCCTACTGCATCCTGTCCGCTGCCGTAAACAACTATCTTTCCGCCGTTAAGGTAGCAGGCAAGATCATTTCCCGGAGTACCGTGAACTTCAATAGTCTTGCCGGCATCAAGCGCACAGCCAATGTATCGCTGGCCGTTAACGTCTTTAACCGTTACCTTATTTTTTGAGGAAAGCTCAGCCTTTATAAGATCATTTACCGTTTCGTATCTCTGAAGTCCTGCTTCAATGCTCATAAGGCAATACCTCCCGTCAGCTTCTGAGTTCTTGTTTCCTTGTTGAAAAGGAAGAGCGACGGTGTTTCCATAATATCGCCCTCAAGATTACTCAGGTCAATTTTATTTGATACAAGACTTGTATAAATACCCGCGTTTTCGCTTGAATTGATAAGCACGAAACCAACAAGCCTTGAACCTTCGAATATAAGGCGTTTATATGAATTGCCGCCTGTTTTAATTCTGTCGTAATACTGCTCACCCTGAGCATTTATAAGTCCGCAGGTGCAAATACGCAAGCCGTAAAAATCAATTGCGTTTACACTGTACGCTCCGCCCATATCAAGGCTGCCGCCCGCCATATGCGAGCCTGCCGCCATTCCCTGATAAACTGCGTTCGGCCAAAGGGCAATTATCTTATTTGAGCCGTCAAGCATATCAACTGAAACAGTGCAGTCGCCTGCGGCATAGATATTCTCATCACTTGTCTGCATGGTTTTCTGGTCTACGATTATACCCCTGTTAACCTCAAGCCCCGCCTTTTCGGCAAGAGCAGTTTCAGGGCGTACGCCTACCGCTATAACGAGCACATCGCAGTCAAGTTTTTTACCGCTTTTGAGCAGTACGGATTTAACGCATCCGCCTTTTACATTTGCCTTTACAACCGTATCCTGAAGATGGAATGAAAGTCCTCCGTGCTCCTCAAGATATTTTTTTACAAAGACAGCGCTTTTTTCATCAAGTATTGACGGCAGCACACGAGGGGAAAGTTCCGCAACATGTACGCTTTCGCAAACTTTTGAAAGTCCCTCTGCGGCTTTCATTCCTATAAGTCCGGCGCCGATAACAACAGCCTTTGTTTTTTTGTTTACAGTTTTTTTGAGTGCTTTTGCGCTTGCAAGGTCAAGAAAAGTGAACACATTTTTACACCCGTCAGCATTTTCAACAGGCGGAACAAACGGCTTTGAGCCTGCGGCGATACAGAGTTTGTCATACGCATATTCTTTTCTGCCCGCCTTAACAACTTTCTTTTCCCTGTCTATTTTAGTCACTTCAGCGCTCGTAACTATATTTATATTGTTCTCTGAATAATACTGCGGTTTTTTAAGGAACATCTTTTTTTCTTCAACCGTTCCCTTGAGCAGATAACTTATTGAAGGGCGGCTGTACGGCAGATACGCTTCTCTTGTAAGCACCGTTATCTCACCGTCGCTGTCTGTTACTCTTATCTGCTGAGCCGCGGCAAGTCCTGCGGCGGAAGCACCTATGATAACATACTTCATTTCTGCTCACCTCCGGTTTCTACCCAAACAAGAGCGCGGTTGGGGCAGTTCTTAACGCAGGCAGGCTCCTCGCCGCCGCAAAGATCGCACTTGAATGCGATATTTCCGGGCTTTATACAGCCTACGGGACATACGGCAAGACATGTCATACATCCGATACATTTATTTTCATCAACGGATACTATACCCGTTTTCTTATCCTTATGCATTGCGCCGGTGATACACGCCTTTACACAGGCGGGGTCGTCACAATGGCGACAGTTTACGGCAACGGAAGCTTCCCTGCCCCCGTAAACAGAGATCCTTGCAACCGGAGCGGGATCTTCCTCTTTAAACGCCGTTACTATATCCTTTGATTTACTGTGAGCCGTTTTGCAGTAAACCTCGCAAAGGCGGCAGTTAACACAAAGATTTTCACGAGCAAAAACTTTTTTCAACTGTAACCCCTCCTTATTCTCCGGCGTGCTTGATACCGAGTATTTCAAGCTCTTTTTCATTTAAGCCGAGACCTCTGAGCATAAGTCTGTTTCCGCGCAGAGAATCGACGGAGTTAATGCCCATTCCGCCCATTATCTCCTTTATCTCATGGTTCCACGCGTTAACAAGGTTTATTACACGCTGGTGAGCGATCTCAGGATTGAGTCTTCTTGTAAGATCGGGACGCTGAGTTGCAATACCCCAGTTGCACTTGCCCGTATTGCAGGTCTGGCACATATGGCAGCCCATAGCAATAAGAGCGGCGGACGCAATATAGCACGCATCGGCACCCAGAGCTATTGCCTTAACTATATCAGCAGAGCAACGGAATGAACCTGCGGCAACAAGAGAAACATTTGAACGAATACCCTCATCACGCAGCCTTTGGTCTGCGGACGCAAGCGCAAGTTCAATAGGAATACCTACATTATCCCTTATTCTTGTGGGAGCGGCGCCCGTACCTCCTCTAAAGCCGTCTATTACAACTATATCCGCGCCCGCTCTGGCAACACCGGAAGCGATGGCGGCAATATTGTGAACTGCGGCAATTTTAACTGAAACGGGCTTTTCGCCGTTTGTTGCCTGCTTTAATGACCAGATAAGCTGGCGCAGATCCTCAATTGAATAAATATCGTGGTGCGGAGCAGGAGAAATAGCGTCCGATCCGACGGGAATCATTCTGGCATTTGAAACCTCAACATTTACCTTTTCACCGGGCAGATGACCGCCGATACCGGGCTTAGCGCCCTGACCTATCTTTATTTCTATAAATTTTGAATTAAGAAGATAATCTTTATATACACCGAAACGTCCCGATGCTACCTGAACGCCTGCATATTTGCCGTATTCCTTCAATTCACTGTGGAGACCGCCCTCACCTGTGTTGAACACGGTGCCGAGCTCTTTTGCCGCCATGGCAAGTGATTTCTGAGCGTTAAGGCTGATAGAGCCGAATGACATAGCCGAAAACATAATGGGTGTTTCAAGAACCACCTGCGGCGGCATCTTTGTTAAGGATTTGCCCTTTTTCTCAACCACCATTTTATCGGGCTTTCTGCCAAGGATCGTGCGTATTTCCATAGGCTCTCTGAGGGGGTCTATAGACGGGTTTGTAACCTGTGATGCGTTCAGCAGAATCTTATCCCAATAAATGGGAAACGGCTTGGGGTTGCCCATTGCGGAAAGCAGGGTTGAGCCTGTGTTTGCCTGGCGGCATATCTCCTGCTGATAATCCGGAGTCCAGTTTGCGTTTTCCCTGTAATCACACACATATTTTTCTATTCTGAGAGCACCGGTAGGGCAAAGATCTACACACCTGTGGCAGGCTACGCATGCGTCTGACTTTGAAACAACTGTTTCACCGTCTTTAGGAGAGAAAAAATGGCACTCATTGGCGCACTGCCTTACACAGCAGCCGCAATTTATGCAAAGGTCTTTATCCCTTACAATCGTAAATCTTCTTGGAATATAATTAATCATTTTTCGCCGCCCTCCTTTTCATCAAGCTCAAGCGGAACGAAAACAGGCTCTGCTCCGCTTACTGACCAAACCTTTTCAGGATCAGGGCAAATAATTCTGATTGCAGATTCCTCAGACGCAAAATAAGCCCTTGTGCCCTTTGTTGCCGCTGTGAGCGAACGAAGTTTAAGGCGGTCATTAATAGCAAGAAGGCCCTTGTTTGAGCCGAGTATAACGGAAAACGGGCCGTTTACAAGCGCCGCGCTGTAAATTGAGCGCAGAGTTGTAAAATACTCTTTTCTTTCGTGATCCATTCTGTCTATCTCGTCCCACTCAGGAGCAGTGAGAACATCTGCCGCAACCTCAATGGGAAGTCCGTGATGGCGGATAAGATGATCAAACAGATATGTGATTACCTCAGTATCAGTCTGCATTGTGCACACATAGCCAAACTGCTCTATGTAACGCCTGTTTGCATCATAGGAAGATATTTCGCCGTTGTGTACTATTGACCAATCCAGAATATTGAACGGGTGAGAGCCTCCCCACCAGCCGGGAGTATTTGTGGGAAATCTGCCGTGAGCAGTCCAAAGATAGGCGTCATACTGATCAAGCATATAAAACTCGCCTACATCTTCGGGGAAACCTACGGCTTTAAAACAGCCCATATTTTTGCCGCTTGAGAATATGAAAGCGCCGTCAATATGCTGGTTTACACGCATTACGCACTGAACGGTATACTCCTCCTCGTCCATGCGTGCTTCTTTCATTCTTACTTTATTTGGCTTTGCGAAATAGCGCCATATATCAGGCCCGTTCGCAATAGATTCCACCTTTTTGGTGGGTATTTTTTCAGACACATCAACATTGAAGTGCTTGAATAAAAAATCTTCGCACTCATTTTTTGCAGCAGCGCTTTCATAGAATACATGAAAAGCGTAGTCGTCCGCATGTTCGGGGTAAATTCCGTAAGCGGCAAAGCCGCCTCCGAGTCCGTTTGAGCGGTCATGCATAAGCGCAATTGATTTGATAATTTCAGAACCGTTAATCTTTCCGCCTTTTCTGTCTATTATAGCTGCGATAGCGCAGCCGGACGGAATTCTTACCTGCCCTTCTTTAAGCATTGAAACTCCTCCTTCAGAAGTTTTTCACATTGCAATTATACGGCTAAAAAATGCTGTTTACAATGAAATTCATACATTTTCATCATTTTATAAAAAAATCGCGCGCGTAATAAGCGCATATATAGAAAATTTCACAAAAGCAAAATTTATTTGTTAATTTTTTACAATTTATTTTGCAATTAAAAAAATTAAAGATAATGTTTTTGGCAACTATCAATAAAAAAACCGTTTTCTATGGTTACAGCGGTTTGTGCTTTTTTAAATCATGAAATTTGACGGAATTATTCATAAAATTTATAATCAGTTTATAATTATCTTATTAGGAAGGATCTGGTAACAATGACCGAAAGCAAAAAGAAAAAAATACCGCGCGCTGTTAAAGCGCTGATTGCCGTTATATGCGTTATTGCCGTATTTGCCGCAGGAGAAATAATCTCCATGGGTTACCGCTCTGACTCAGAGGATGTTATTGCATATGAAACTGACAACCCGTTTGTTGCCTCAGACGGCAATACCCAGATAAGCGCCCACAGAAGCGGCGGCGGAATTATGCCTGAGGAAACCATGATGGCATTTAAAAACTGTGCCGAAAACGAGAATTTTACCGTTGACTGGTTTGAATTTGATCTTCATATCACAAAAGACAACGTACTTGTTCTGCTTCACGACGATACTCTGGACAGAACATCTGACAGCGAAACGGTTTTCGGAGAAAAAGAAATACGCCCAGAGGATAAAACATACGAGGAGCTCAGAATGCTCAACATGGGCGCAAAATTTGAAAATGAAAACGGCGAAATGCCTTATGCAGATCTGAGAGGAGAAGAGGTTCCGGACGATCTTAAAATCGTGCGCGTTGAAGAAGTGCTTGATTACTTAGAAGATGTAGGCGGCGGCACATACAATTATATAATAGAAATCAAAAACGGCGAAGAGCTCGGGAAAAAAGCGCTTGACGTTCTTTATACTATACTTGAGGAAAAAGATCTGCTTGACCGTGTTATCTTCGGCACATTCAAAGAGGAAGTTTCAATACATGCCGATGAAAACTACCCCAATCTATACCGCAGTGCTACTATCAATGAGGTGCTTGAATTCTACTCTGCCGTACTCAGAAATGACGATAATTTTGAGGCAAATTACATTGCGCTGCAGATTCCTTACAGCATGCCTTACCGCATGATTGCAAACCTCGGTACTGCTCAAGTTATAAACTATGCGCACGAGCACGGTATTGCGGTGCAGTACTGGACTATTAATGACAAAGATGATTTTGACTATCTGAGTTCAATAGGAGCAGACTGCATCATGACCGACTATCCCGATGTTATGTACGGCTCTGCCCAGTCATAACAAAAAGTGAGGAAGCCATATATTCTTGATACGTTAACGAATTTAATAAATAGATAAGGGCGTTATGCCCTCAGGCTTTCATAACCGTTTATACTGGTTCGGAGTGTTATATGGAATTATGGGATATATACAACAGAGATAAAACAAAGACTAACAAAACAATGGTGAGAGGGAAAAAATTTAAAAAAGGCGCTTACCACCTTGTAGTTCATGCTTGCATTTTTAATTCAAAAGACGAAATGTTAATTCAACAAAGACAGCCGTTTAAATCAGGATGGCCGAATATGTGGGATATAACAGTAGGAGGAAGCGCGTTATCCGGAGAATCAAGCCAAACGGCTATTGAAAGAGAATTGTTTGAAGAAATAGGATTAAAAATTGATCTTCAAGACGTTCAGCCTCATTTAACAATAAATTTCAATGAAGGCTTTGACGATGTTTACTTAATTGAAAAGAAATCAACATAAATGATTTAGTTTTGCAGTATGAAGAAGTGCAGGACGTTAAATGGGCAGCATTAGAAAAAATAAACAAAATGATAGATGACGGCGTATTTATTCCGTATTATAAAAGCCTTATTCAGCTGTTTTTTGATATGAGAAAACAATATGGCTGTCATCAAACAAAATAAATTCATCCCTCACCGCGAATCTTTCTGACGCCGCTTCAAAGCACCGTAATAGATACTTATATTTCAAAAGTAAATAGAAATTAAAAATCGAAGCAGAGTCTGTTGACTCCGCCTTGATTTTTTGTACCTCATCATATGCGGTGCACCATATTGATTTTTTAGGATGATGCTGAGCTCAATGAGCCTTTAAGCTAAATTATTCTATCAGTCGTTTTCAAGGTCTGCTTCGCCCTGAAGCGCCGCAACTCCCGTTTCTCCCGTTCTTACTTTTACAACATCTTCAATATCGTAAAGGAATATCTTTCCGTCTCCTATATTGCCTGTATACAGCGCCTTGCGCGCCGCATCTATAACAGTTGAAACAGGAACTTTTGAAACCGCCATTTCAAGTTTCATCTTAGGATTGAGGCTGAGTTCTTCTATCTCAATTCCTCGGTACATCTTTTTATGGCCTTTCTGAACACCGCATCCCATAACATTTGTAACCGTCATACCGGTTACGCCGATTTCGTTCATGCTTTCCTTAACTGCTTCAAGCTTTGTGGGGTTGAAGATCATTACAACATTTGTAAGCTTTCCGCTTTCATTTGTATTTGCTGTATAAGATTCTACCGGAACCGCTTTTTCAACTGAAACAGCCTGATGAACCTCTGCCGTGTCAGCCGCAGAGCCTCCTGCAATTGCAAGCGCAGGCATAAAGTCCGCATAAGCTGAGGGAAGATTATGTTCTGTTGCATCAAGACCCTTGATTTCCTCTTCACTTGAAACTCGCAGACCAATAGTCTTTTTGATGATAAAGAATACGATAGTCATAGTAACGATAGTCCATGCCGCAACGGAAACCACGCCCAAAAGCTGAACGCCCAAAAGTCTGAAACCGCCGCCGTAGAACAGACCACCCTGTGTTGAGAACAGACCTACAGCAACAGTGCCCCATATACCATTACAGCAGTGAACTGCAACAGCGCCTACGGGATCGTCTACCTTGATCTTTATATCGACAACCTCAACCGCAACAACAACAAGGATACCTGAAACAGCACCTATAATACATGAGCCGAGAGCGTCTACAACATCACATCCTGCTGTTACCGCAACAAGGCCGGCGAGTGAGCCGTTTAATGACATTGAAACATCGGGTTTTCCGTTTTTGATCCATGTAAACAGCATTGTAACACACGTTGCAATGGCAGGAGCGCATGTGGTTGTGAGGAAGATGGATGCAAGAGAATCAACACTCTTAGCCGCAGCGCCGTTGAAACCATACCATGCAAACCAAAGAATAAATACGCCCAAAGCACCAAGAGTTAGGCTGTGGCCGGGAATAGCTTTTGCAACCGTCTTGCCAGTCTTCTTATCCTTAACATATTTGCCTATACGAGGCCCTACGATAGCAGCGCCGATAAATGCGGTTATACCGCCAACCATGTGGATAGCACAGGAGCCTGCGAAATCGTGGAAGCCGAGTTTAGCGAGCCAGCCTTCTGAATTCCATATCCATCCCGCCTCAATCGGATAGATGACAGCACTGATAACCGCGCTGTATACGCAGTAAGCGCTGAACTTTGTTCTTTCTGCCATTGCGCCTGAAACAATAGTAGCCGCAGTAGCACAAAAAACAAGGTTGAAAACGAAATTAGACCAGTCAAAATTTGCGTAATCCGTAAATATTCCCAAATTGGGAACACCTATCAGACCCATTACATAATCTTCACTGAGCATAAGCGAAAAACCAAGCAACAGAAACATCGGCGTACCGATACAGAAATCCATCAGGTTTTTCATTATTATGTTACCTGCGTTTTTCGCCCTTGTGAAGCCGGTTTCCACCATTGCAAAGCCGCACTGCATGAAGAAAACCAGAGCGGCGCCTACAAGATACCAGACGCCGTATACTTCGTTTTGTACTACTTCAAGTATGTTTGTCATAATATACTCCTCCTATAAATTTATATAAAAAACGGCGCGCATTGCATCATCGCAATGCACGCCGTTATGCATTCTATATGGCCGGTGCGGATTTAACACACCGACCTATAAAGGCATTTCTGCCAAAGAGAGGGTTAAGTTACTTTTTAAGATATCTGTCAACTTCCCACTGTGAAACCTGAGTTCTGTACTCATCCCACTCGTTTTTCTTTCCTTCGATGTAAGCATCGAATACATGATCTCCGAGAGTTTCCTTAATGAACGGATCAGCCTCTGCTGCATAAACAGCTTCGATAAGGCTGCCGGGCAGGCAATCGATCTTTTCTTTTTTCAATTCCTCTGCAGTAAGGTCGAAAACATTGTAATCAACCGGCTCGGGAGGGGTCATGCCTTTTTTAATACCGTCAAGGCCTGCTGCAAGGCAAAGAGCCATTTCAAGATAAGGATTGCAGGTAGGATCGGGGCAGCGAAGCTCAACACGGGTTCCTTTGCCGCGTGCCGCGGGAATTCTTACAAGAACTGAGCGGTTTGATGAAGACCATGTCAAATAGCAAGGAGCCTCATAACCGGGAACAAGTCTTTTATAAGAGTTTACGGTTGGGTTTGAAAAAGCCGCAATGCCTTTAACGTGTTTCATAATACCTGCTATAAACTGATAAGCAGTCTTTGAAAGGCCGCGCTCATCAGACGGATCATCAAAAGCATTGGAACCGTCTTCAAGTCTGAAAAGGCTCATGTTGGTATGCATACCGGAGCCGTTAATGCCGTAAATCGGTTTCGGCATAAATGTTGCGTGAAGACCATGCTTTGTTGCGTATGTCTTAACAACGTGCTTGAAAGTCATAACTCTGTCCGCAGTAGTCATAACATCATCAAATCTGAAGTCTATCTCATGCTGTGATTCAGCAACCTCGTGGTGAGACGCCTCAATCTCATAACCCATATCTTCAAGAGCAAGGCAAATATCACGGCGGCAGTTTTCACCTGCGTCATTAGGATTAAGATCGAAATATCCGCCGGCATCGGTAAGCTCTGTAGTGGGGTTGCCTTCTTCGTCACGCTTGAAAAGGAAAAACTCAAGTTCAGGGCCAACATTGAAGCCGAAGCCCATTTCGTTTGCTTCTTTAATTACCTTATCAAGTACATTTTTGGGATCTCCCATAAACGGGGTCTTGTTGTCTGCCATATAAACTGAGCAAATAAGACGGCCTGTTGTTTTTCCGCCGAAAGTTCTCCAAGGAAAGATAGCCCATGAATCAAGGTCCGGATGAAGATACATATCAGACTCATCAATTCTTACAAAGCCATCAATAGAAGAACCGTCAAACATACAATCGTTATCAAGTGCTTTTTCAAGCTGAGAAACGGTTACTGCCACATTTTTCATAAGACCGAAAACATCTGTAAACTGCAGTCTTACGAATTCAACGTTTTTCTCTTTTGCGTCTCTCAAGATATCTTCTTTAGTAAGCTTGCTCATAATCAATACTCCTCATAAAAAAAATAAAAAGGCATTCCGAAAAACTCCGGAACGCCTTTGTTCTGAATACAATATCATTATATTTTTCGATCCACGAAAAGTCAATGCTTTTTTTCAATTTTGTTTGACTTGTAATTTTTACACATTGAAAAATCTGTTCATTTGTGCATTTTTTACAATCATCCCATATCCAGGAATTCGTCGCTTACAATATCCGAGGCGTATTCCCTGAAATAATCGGGAGTTGCGCCGTTTGACCTCTGCGCGTGTGAATCTGCGATTGAATCGGTATAATCAGAAAGCTTATAAACAGAAAACTCATATTTATCTCCTGATGACTTATACCAGCAAACAACAGGCACAAGTTTTGCGGAGGTTATAGAAATTTCACCATTTTTCTTTTCAATCTTTATCTCAGCCATGCCTCCGCAGAGCTGATTGAGACTGGTTTGATGAGAAATAAAGTTACCAAGCGAATAATAGACAAGCATTTTTTTGCCTGTTGTTTCATTCTCCACCCATTCTACAGGCTGAAGCACATGAGGATGTGTGCCGATAACAATATCAACGCCGAGATCTGAGAAAAGCTGTACATATTCACGCTGATAATCGGAAACCGAAGTGCTGTTTTCCGTTCCCCAGTGAGGAAATACAATGATTACATCCGCATTCTGTTTTGCGGCATTAACATCGGCTGTTATCTTTTCCTTATCCATCATATTGACACACCACGGCGAACTCTCGGGAATCGGAATACCGTTTGTGCCGTATGTGTAATTGAGGATTGCGAAACGTATGGAATTTTTCTCATAATAGATTATGGAATTATAGTCCTCTTCGCTGTCATTAGTACCTACATGAACAACCTCCGGATGCTGGTCAAAGAACGCACATTCCTGCTCAATGCCTGCATATCCTTTATCAAGCGAATGATTGGTGGCGCAGGTAAATATATCAAAGCCCGCATCTATAGCCGCCGTGCCTATCTCCCAAGGTGAATTAAATACAGGATAACCTGTGTATTCAAATTCACTTCCGCCGAGAATCGTTTCCTGGTTTATTACGGCAATATCGGCTGATGAAATATCGTTTTTTATGTTTTCGTAAAATGACGAGTAGTCAAGCGAGCCGTCCTCCTGCTCACCTGCGCTGATAAGTGTGTTGTGAATAAGATTATCTCCCACCGCAACAAGAGAAACACTTGATACGGCATTTGTTGTTGCCTGAGTTGTAACTTCTGAAGTGGTTTGCGCAGTAGGCATTTCACTGTCCATATTTTTAGTGATATGACCGCTGACAGCAAAACCGCATATAACAAGCACGGCAAGCACAACGGGCACAATAACACCCGCAAGTTTCTTTTTATTACCATTATCCATAAACAGCACATCTTTCTTTACGTTTTCTATATTCTAACATAATTCATACACATAATCAATCGAATAGTTGAATACCGGCGCACTTTCCGCAGACTGCGGACTTGCTTTTTTTAGGTTCTCTAAAACACTCCGACAAGCGGGCAGCAAAACAAATTGCTGTGTGTTTTCAAAATAAAAAACCGCTCTGCGCAAAACACGCAAAGCGGATTTTCTAAAATTTATAATATATTTTTCAGATTATAAATCGATCTTGCCTGATTCGCCGTTAGCAAGTACATAGTAAGCAGCGTTATCCTCTGCCTTTACATATACCTTAACGCCCTTTACATCAGCGCTCTTTACACCGTTTGCTTTGCAGGCAGCCTCAACAGCCTTTGTAACATCTGCAGCCTTAACCTGTCTGCCGGCAAACTCAAAGTAAACCTCTGTTTCTGCCTTTTCAGCTTTTTTAGCAGGCTTCTTTGCGGGAGCGGCTTTCTTTGCGGGCTTTTCTTCTGCAACAGCCTTTGCTGAAGCTTTCTTATCTTCTTTCTTTGCAGCTGGTTTAGCAGCCTTCTTTTCTTCTTTCTTTTCAACAGGCTTCTCTTCTGCCTTTTTCTCTGTTGCTTTAACTGCCGCTTTTTCTTCTTTAACAGCTTTTACGGGAGCTGCGGCTTCTTTTTTTACGCTTTTTTCTGCCGGCTTAACGTCATTCTTTTTTACTGCCATAATCAAAAATCCTTTCAAAATATTATATGTTAAGAAAATATTGCTCAGTAAAGTAAAAAGCTTTACAGTTGCTATATTAGTATTTTTGCACAACAAAGTCAATATTTTTTATACATAATCTACAATTCGCCGTCATATTCTGAAAAGCAAAGTTATGATTTTGGGCAATTTGCATAAAATAATTTGTCAAATTTTGTTTAGTATTTTTGCAACGCCGTCATTCTCATTCGACGGGGCAATAATATCGGCTTGCATTTTAAATTCATCGCAGGAATTTTCCATTGCTGCAAAAACTCCAGCCGCTTCCACAAGTGAAACATCATTCGTATTATCGCCGAAAGCAATGGTGTTTTCACGATTTATGCCAAGCATACTGCGCAAATACCCGAAAGCCGTGCCTTTGTCTGCGCCAAGCGCCGTTATCTCCAGAAAAGTATCATCAAGAAAGCACAACTGAATATCACTGTCAGTTTCGTACCTCCCGGCAATCTTAGCTCTCCGGGCACTGCTGCCGCATGAGATAAAGATTTCGTCTGCGCATTTTCCGCCTTTGATAAACTCCGCAGCAGGATCCTGCACAACTTTCCTTGAGGCTTTGATGTAATCGCCTACGGGAGTTGATTCGTATTTGCGCTTATATTTTTCCATAACAGCAGGGCTTAGATAGCCGAATCCGTCCGCAAACGCTTCATAAGAAATGCCCGCTTCATCAAGTTCTTTCATTATAAGAACGGTCTTGCTGTGATTAATAGGGGCGCTGTAAACGCACTCGCTTGTTCTGAGATCAGTAATCACGGCGCCGTTTGTTGTAACAGCGTAATTGCAAACGCCGAGCTGCAGCACACACTGCGGAATTCCGGAAAGCGGTCTGCCCGTAACAGGAACAAGGCAGATACCACGGCGGGCGGCATTAATCATTGATTGAGCTGTGAAAGAGCTGATAGTTTTATCGTTTCTCAGCAGGGTGCCGTCAAGGTCTATCCCTGCAAGAAGAATTTTGTTTTTAGGTTTCATCCGTCATACTGACACTTTCTTTTTTCTTAGCAAAACGGTTTACTGCCGATCTTATTCTTATTTCCATATTGCTTGTAAATCTATCCACTTTCAGCAGTCTGAAAAGCGCAAGCCGTACTGCATCAAGAGCTGAACACCCGAGGTATATTCCAAGCGACGTACCTACTACGGCAAGCAACATGAAAAACGTGCCTATAGTATTATAACTTTCAAACGCGTCTTTCAATACATAGCCCCACATATACTCGCTTGTGTGGATTATATATACGCCGAACGTGAGCGGTGCAAGCGTTTTGATTATCTTGATCGGTATCTTTGCTTTTATATCTGTTTTTGCTACGGCAAGAAGCAGGCAAAATGTGCCTGCCAAAACATTTGCCGAATAATATGAAATAAGAAGATTATTATCATTTATTTCCCATCCGCAATTCTCAGACAGGAACTTGAACCCAGCGCCTAACAGCATAAGCAAAACAAAAATCGCTGTCATTAAATAAGGATTAACTTTTTTGTGCAGTTCAAGTTTTTTTGCTATTCCGCCGAGAATATAAAGCAGAGACAGCCAAAGAAAAGAATATCCGCGGTTGACTTCCATTATATCGGTCTGCCATACAGTAGGCCAAAATGATGAAAACACAAATATTATCACGCCCAAATATTTAAGCTGCCTGCTGTTTAAAACAGAAAGCAGTTTATTGTAAAACGGGGTGAAGAAAAACATTATAAAATATGATGTAAAATACCAGTAAGTGCCTGTTGAAACGGGAGTAAGGCGGTTAATAAGCCTTGCGAAATCAAACGGCTCTTTGCTGACACAATAGATAATTATTGTTGATATAATACAGTAAAATTCAACCTGAAGCCACATTGACGCTAGCTTATAAAACCGTGTTTTTGTTGAATTTACGCCCACAAAACCGCTGATCATCGCATAAAGATTTACTGCGCCTATGCAAAGTGCTTCTATTATCCAGACAACTGTATAATAAGGCGTGCCCTGCTCTGCTGAATAAAGTATTCCGCCCTGCCTTACGGTATGCAGCGTAACTATCATAATCATTGAGATAATACGAAGCAGGTCTATGCCGTAATTTCTTTTTAACTGTGTTTCTGCAGCCGATTCCACGACTTCACCTCTCTCAGGAGAAATTGCTTACAAAATCAGTCGTTTACAATTTCCTGAGCAAGTGCCTCAAGCGCCGGAACATCACTTTCTTTAAATGCAGATTTTACAGTTACCGTATTTTCACATACAGATATATTCTTCATGCTCTCAAGAGCTGCTTTTATTGTACGCGCAGCACTCGGAGCCCATGAGCCGTTTTCAATAATGCCAATCTTTCTGTTTTGGAATGCTTTTGCCTTGAGGTGGCAGAGCAGTTCTTCCATAGGCGGGAAAACACCACCATCATAGCTTGAAGCGGCAAGAACTATTTTTGAATATTTAAATGCGTCCTCAACAGCTTCTGCCATATCATCTCTTGTTATATCGGAAAAAGATACTTTAACACCCTTTTCCTCAAGTATCTCCTTGAGTTTAAGAGCGGCGTTCTTTGTGTTGCCATAAACAGAAGCGCAGGCAATAAACACACCGTCTTTTTCAGGCTGGTAAGATGACCATGTGTTGTAAAGGTTTATGTAATATTCAAGATTTTCTGTAAGAATGGGGCCGTGAAGCGGGCAGATTGTTTTAATCTCAAGATTTGCCGCTTTTTTAAGCAAAGTCTGAACAGGTCCGCCGTATTTTCCCACAATGTTGAAATAATAACGCCTTGCTTCGCAAGCCCAGTCCTCATCAGTATCAAGCGCGCCGAATTTACCGAAAGCATCGGCTGAGAAAAGAATCTTTTCCGTTTTTTCATACTCAAGCATAACCTCAGGCCAGTGAACCATAGGCGCCATTATAAATGTAAGTTCATGGCTGCCGAGAGAAAGACAGTCGCCCTCTTTAACGGTGATTTTTTCAACAGAAGCGTCAATATCAAAGAACTGCGGAAGCATTGCAAAAGTCTTTGCCGTGCCCACAAGTGCGGCTGACGGATACTTCTCTGTAAATTTTTTGATGTTTGCAGAATGATCCGGCTCCAGATGAGAGATAACCAGATAATCAGGTGTTTTTCCACCGAGCTCTTTTTCAAGATTTGCAAACCACTCATCAGTTTTGCGCTCATCAATGGTGTCCATTACGGCGATTTTATCATCAATAATTACATAAGAATTATAAGAAACGCCGTTGGGAACTATATACTGGCTCTCAAAAAGGTCAAGATCTTTATCATCTGCGCCTATATATTTTACGGAATCAGAAAAATTTTTCATAACATATCCTCCTGAAATAAATAATATTTATAAAAATTCCAGATATATAATAATATATTAATCTCAAAATCTCAACAAAAATTTTAAAAACCCATAATTTACGCAATTTTTACGGTTTAAGAGTTTTTGTTTTCACTTCGTTTTTATTGACAATATAGGATAATGGTAGTAAAATTATTACAATAAATTCTGAAGAAAGAAGTCTTTTTTATGGAAAAGAAAAATATCGACTGGTCAAATCTCGGCTTCGGATATATGCCCACCGACGCCAGATTCGTGTCTAACTATAAGGACGGCAAATGGGACGACGGCGTTCTCACATCCGACCCCAATATCACAATGAATGAATGCGCAGGCGTTCTTCAGTACTCTCAGTCAGTATTTGAAGGACTTAAAGCATATACAACAGAGGACGGCAGAATAGTCTGCTTCCGCCCCGATCTTAACGCGGCACGTCTTAAAGCTTCTGCTGAAAGACTTGAAATGCCGGTTTATCCTGAGGATAAATTTGTTGAGGCAGTTGAAAAAGTAGTAAAGGCAAATGCCGCATGGGTACCGCCCTACGGCTCAGGCGCAACACTTTATATTCGCCCGTATATGTTCGGCTCAAACCCCGTAATCGGCGTAAAGCCTGCTGACGAATATCAGTTCAGAATTTTCTGCACACCGGTAGGACCCTATTTTAAGGGCGGCGCAAAGCCGATCACTATCCGCGTTTGCGATTATGACAGAGCCGCACCGCACGGCACAGGCCATATCAAAGCAGGTCTTAACTACGCAATGAGCCTTCACGCAATTGTTGAAGCTCATAAAGAGGGTTATGACGAGAATATGTATCTTGACGCCGCTACAAGAACTTATGTTGAGGAAACAGGCGGCGCAAACTTCCTGTTCATCACAAAGGACGGCACTGTTGTAACTCCTAAATCAGGTTCAATTCTGCCATCAATCACAAGACGTTCACTCTGCTATGTTGCAGAGCACATTCTTGGCATGAAAGTGGAGCACAGAAAAGTTGCTCTTGAAGAGGTTAAGGATTTTGCTGAGTGCGGACTTTGCGGCACAGCGGCTGTTATCAGCCCCGTTGGCAAGATTGTTGACCACGGCAAGGAGATCTGTTTCCCGAGCGGAATGGAAGAAATGGGTCCCGTTATCAAGAAGCTTTACGATACTCTTACGGGTATCCAGATGGGCACTGTTGAAGGCCCCGAAGGCTGGGTTCACGAAATTAAGGTTGACTGAGTTTTATAATAACAAAAAATCCCCGTGTCAGTTAAAGCTGACACGGGTTTTCTTTTTTGCGCCGCTTTTGGCACAAACATTAATCATTAGCTGCCTTTGCTTTTGTGCGGAATATCTTTGAAAAAATAAATCTTACAAGCGGCCCTGCAACACATAGCTGCCAGAAAAAAGCCATGGGAAAATTTTTAACTGTCAGCCCTATCCAAGTGGCAACTATCTCCGAATTAAAACCGCCGTTAAAAAGAATCGCGGCGGCAAAACTCATCATAGGGCACATAAACAAAACGGAAAATACTGATATTGCAAGAATTATGAAGAACGGTCTGTCCTTCTGGGGGTCAACAATCTTAAAAGCGCATTTTTTCGCAAGGGGACCTGCAATAAAAGTATCAAGCACAAAACCTATTGCCCCCATTATTGGCAGTTCACTCAGTGCGGCAACAAACACCTTGTTCTGCATACCGCCCATTGATATTGCCACATTATAGCAAATCATTGCATAGACCATAACGATTACCATGATTACCGTGAATACAACTTCCTGAAACTTTGTTTTGGGCATTTTAAATTCTCCTTTTAAATGAATATTTATGCGTTACAAACAAAAAAGACAGAGGGAAACTTTCGTCTCGCTCTGTCTTTGACATAACTGCAACTACCATTAATTGCCAGTATTTTACCACGCACATTTTTAAAAGTCAACACCTCTTTTTGCTATTAGAAGAGAGATTTATAATTCCACGTTGCAATTATTACGTAGTGCGTTTTCTGCGTTAATATAGCCATATCTAAATAAAAAACAGGCGGACAAGCATATAAAATATGCTGTCCGCCGATATTTTTTATTTGAGGAAACCTTTTACGATTTGAGCTTCCGCCTCTTCATAAGAAAGGCCAAGCGTCATAAGTTTTGTTATCTGCTCGCCCGCAATTTTTCCGATTGCCGCCTCATGGATAAGAGAAGCATTAACATCATTTGCAATGATCTCCGGCACTGATTTTACAAAGCCGTTTTCCATAATAATGGAATCACATTCGGAATGGCCTGAACACTCCGCATTGCCGTGAAGGGCTGAATAAAATTCCTGCTTTGAATTGCCCTTGGCAACTGAGCGGGAGCTTATCTGAGCGCTTGAATTATCACCGTTGAGTTCTACGGTGAAATCCGTTTTTGCAAACTGATTGCCGCTTGTCATTATTTTTTCTTTAATAACAAGCTGAGCGTTTTCCTTTAAATCCGCATTTGTTACACGTTTTGTGGAATCAACGCCTTCTATCTGCACGGTTTCCATTTCAAGATAGGCGCCCTTTTCAAGATGAACCACGGTAACGGGGTTGAGCACACGCTCGCCGCTGCCGTTGCCCTCTCCGTAATGCTTTTCAACATAACGCACCTTGGCATTTTTACCAACGTGGAAGGTGTGAATCCCATCGTGCTGTGAAAGGTGCTCGCCGTCATTGTGTATTCCGCAGCCGGCGATAATATCAACATCTGCATCATCGCCTATATAGAAATCGTTGTAAACAAGATCCTGAAATCCGCTTTCATCAACAACAACGGGAATATGAACGAACTCTCCCTTTGTGCCGGGCTTCACATATATCTCAATGCCCTTGCCCTCCGGCTTAGGCACAATTTCTATATTTTCTGTACTGCGGCGGTCTATTCCCTGTCCGTCCACCCTGATATTATATGCACCCTTGGGTGTATCGGCAATTCCCGCAATCGTTTTGAGCAGCCCGCCCAATACCGGGTTATTCTTTATATCATTCATTGCTGCTCCTCCTTGCCTTATAAAATTTACACGTACTTGAATCGGAAAGAAGTTCTGGCAGTATCTCGTCTTTTGAACCTTCTGCCGTTATCTCTCCGCCTGAAACAACAACAAGTTTGTCTGCTATTTCAAGTATTCTTTCCTGATGTGAAATGATAACAACAGCGCCGTGCTTTTCATCTCTGAGTTTTTCAAAAACAGCTATAAGATTATTAAAGCTCCACAGGTCTATACCTGCCTCAGGCTCGTCAAACAGCGAAAAATCAACTCCGCGCGCCATAAGCATCGCAATTTCAATCCTCTTGAGTTCGCCGCCTGAAAGGCTTGAATTTATCTCTCTGTTTATATAATCGGCAGCGCACAAACCTACTTCTGAAAGATAACCGCAGAGTTCGTGGGTATCCACCGCCTTGTTTACTGCAAGGCTTAAAAGATCACGCACTGTGAGCCCCTTAAAACGTACAGGTTGCTGAAAAGCAAAACCTATGCCAAGCTTTGCGCGCTCGTTTATATCAAGATTTGTTATATCCTGCCCCTTGTAGATTATCTGACCCGAAGTGGGTTTTTCAATACCCATAATTATCTTGGCAAGCGTTGATTTTCCGCCGCCGTTTGGGCCTGTGATAACTACAAAACTATCCTCATCAACAGTAAGACTAATATTATTTAAAATTTCCTTTTGCTTTTTATTTGTTTCATCCTCAACAGAAAAGGAAATATTCTTTAATTCAAGCATTTTCATTACTCCTTTTTTCCGCCGAAAGGCACGGCGCTTTGTTTTCCGACTCACATCCACAGCTAAAGCTGCACGCTGGCATATATTCCTTTGCTTTTTGCATGAAATCCATTATGGTTTTCTTTTCATCTATGCTGAGAGCGCATAGATAAGCCCGCATATTTGCGGCGGCTTTTCTGTTCAGCTCCTCATACTGCCTTTTTGCCTCTTCACCCGCCGGTGTCAGGCGAAAATATTTTTCCTTTTTATTATGGGGACTTTTGTATGTTTCTATAAGTCCTTTTTCGCACAGTTTCATACTTATCTGAGTTACCGCGCTTTTTGTTACGGAAGATTTTTCAGAAAGCTTGCTAACGTTTGATTCGGGGCAGCTTCCTATCAGCTCAAGCAGATTGATTTCCGAGCGGTAAAGCATAAACTTTCCGCCGCAGTCAAGCGGCTGCTTCTGCTCTGCAAATATCTCACCCAGCATATCAAAAAATATCTTTGATATTTCGCACTGCATATAAATTCCCCTGTCCTGTTTTTTCATATTATAGCGCGCAGGTATATACTTGTCAAGCTTTGTTTAGCAGCTTAACAAAATATTTTTAATTGACATTTACACCATAATTCGAGCATGAAAAAAGCGCCCCGACTGAGCGGAGCGCTGTGCTTTTAATCAGCTTTAAACGGTACTACATCTTTAACGGCGTCTTTGAGCGAAACTTCGCAGTCGCCGTTATCAATATCTATCAGTTTGTATCTGTCATTGCCCATTCCCATCTCTTTCATGTATGAGAGCTGGCGCAGACCGTGGCGTGTTTCAATACGCTCAACAAGATCGTGATGCTCGTTCTCCTTAAGAGCGTAAACAAGATCAACAGAAGCCTGGTCAACAGCAAGAATATCAAGAGAAGCAACTATGCCGATATTCGGGGTAACAACCGGCGCAGCCTCAACTCCCTCACAGTCGCAGGATACGCTCATGTTGCGCAGTACATTTACAAATGTAATTCTGTCCTTGAAATAATCAACAGTTGCCTTTGAAGATTCCGTTATCCTCTCCATAAGCTCTTCCTCGGCAATGCTCCACAAATCGTCAGAGCCCTCAGCAGTATGAATCATCTTTTTGCCTATCCTGCCGTCAGCACAGCCGATGCCTATATTTTTATTAGATCCGCCGAAGCCGCCCATCACGTGGCCTTTGAAATGGGTAAGAACAAACAGCGAATCATAGTTTACAATATTTTTGCCCATATACATATCAGTAAACCATTTTCCGCCTTTAACGGGCAGTGCAACAGTACCGTCCTCGTCCATAATATCAACGGGGCAGAAAGTCCAGCCGTTTGTTTTAAGAGTTTCACGGTGCTGTTCGGTAGTGTATCTTGCGCCCTCATAATAAGTGTTTGTTTCAACTATATGCGCTTCGGGCAGATCGTTCTTTATAAGCGCCTCTACCCACTCATGTGGGATAATGTTCGGGCCGTGAGGCTCTCCCGTATGAAGTTTTACGCCTATCTTTCCCGTGAGCGGCTGGGATACACGTGCAAAAATTTTGCGCAGCCCCTCTGCGGATAAATCCCTTGTAAAATATACAACAGATTCATTTCCGGTGCGCTCACTGTAAGGAACATAACATTCCCCGCCCATCCCGGGCATCTTTTTATTTTCTGCCATAAAAATTCCTCCAGAATTACGGCGCCGTCATACCACAGGCTTTGCCGTTTATTATTTTCATTCTGTTTAATACTTTATATAATGTTAAGACAAGCCGCAAATTATTTTCAAACTTGATATAATTACTGCGTGCTCATAGTATCATAAGGATACCAAAATTCATCATTTTTATACGGATTTTCAATATTTTTCAGATCATACCATATCTGAGGGTATTTAGGATTTTCGTTCTCGTATGCCGCTGAGGTGTTTACCTGTTCGCTTTCGCCGTCACGCACCATTCTCGCAAGGATAACTATGCGGCAGTCGGCTCTGTAAGAACGTGTGTCAACTTCACGGGTACAGGTTGAAAGAGTAAGTATCTTATCATTTTCATTAACATCAACACCTGTATAATACAGAGTGCGTTTGTTTATTTCAGCCATATATCCGTCAAAATTGATACCGCCCATATCGGGATAAACATAATTGAACACATAGCCGTTGTCTTCATCGGCAGACGCAGTTGTTATGAACACTGCAAATATCTTCCACTTGTGCATTTCGGTACGGGTGTTGTACTCAATTACAGGATGCTCTCTGTAATAATCTATATCCGAATACTGCGGAAGTTCTGAAAACACGGTATCATCAAGCCAGTTGTGGCCGTGAATAACTGTGTTCATATACCCCAGATTGGGATCGCTGGTATAATCCATAAATATCGTTCCCCGCGATTCCTTTTCCTTATCAAAATTATGGTTCAGATAATAATCATTATCGTCTGCCTGCACAACCGGGTAATCGATTTCGGTGCCGTCTATCTTTATCCAGCCCACAAAGTCGTTATTTTTGTTATAGTATTCCTGATATTCTGCCGGAACTGAAGTTGTTTCCCCCTCTGCGGGCGCGGCAGTAGTATTTGTAGTGAGCGAAGTTTCAGAATTTACGGCATTATATATGTAATATGCCGCCGCTGCCGCTGCTACCAAAACAACTATCACAATAACGGCAGTTATCGCTTTTCTTTTTTTGCTCATAAATTACAGCCTCCCGCTTTAGAGTATATACTCCTTTTCGTTGAGAAGACGTCTCTTTTCATCCCACAGTTTCTTAGAAAGATCCACATAATAAGTGTGCGGATTTTCAAAACGCTTTACTTCATCCCACAGCGTACCTATCTGCTGGCGGCAGTAATTCTTTATATCGTCAAGCGACGGCATATCATAAACCAGCTCACCGTTTTTGAATATCTGCTCCTGAAGATCACGCACTGTGTAATCGGTAAGCGTCTTGGTCTTCCAAACTGCGTTTTGGTCAAATATGGTGTGAGGCTGTTTCTCGTCTATGACTTCATCTCGCAGGCAGAGTTCGTCCGCAAGAGCTTTGCCGCTTTCACGGTCATAAAATCTGTAAAGGCGCTTGAAATGCGGGTTGGTTATTTTAGCGGTGTTTTCACTTATTTTTATTTTAGGAATTATGTTTCCTTTTTCATCCTCAACAGCGGCAAGTTTGTATACCCCTCCGAAAACAGGAGAACTTTTGGCTGTTATAAGCCGTTCGCCTACGCCGAAAGTATCTATCTTTGCGCCCTGCATCATAAGATCCCGTATAAGATATTCGTCAAGCGCATTTGAAGCGGTGATCTTGCAGGTCGTAAGTCCTGCGTTATCAAGCATTTTGCGGGCTTTTTTTGAAAGATATGAAATATCGCCCGAATCAAGACGGATTGCAAAATCCGTTATGCCCTGAGGAACAAGTATGTTTTTAAAAGCTTTTATCGCATTAGGCACACCGCTTTTAAGCGTATTGTAAGTATCAACAAGCAGGGTAGCGCTGTGCGGATAAAGCTTGCAGTAAGCCTCAAACGCCTCGTATTCTGAGTTGAACATCTGAACCCATGAATGGGCCATTGTACCTCCTGCGGGAACTCCGTAAAGTTCATCAGTCAGCGTACACGCAGTTCCTGCACAGCCGCCTATATACGCCGCTCTTGCGCCTATAACCGCGCCGTCTGCTCCCTGCGCCCTGCGTGAGCCGAATTCAAGAACAGCCCTGCCCTGTGCCGCGCGGACAATGCGGTTTGCCTTTGTAGCAATCAATGATTGGTGATTTACCTGAAGCAGTAAATATGTTTCTATAAGCTGCGCCTCAATGGCAGGAGCGCGAACAGTTATAATTGGCTCATACGGAAAAACAGGGGTGCCTTCAGGAACCGCGTAAATATCTCCCGTAAATCTGAAGTTCTCAAGATATTTCAGAAATTCCTCGTCAAATATTTTCTTTGAGCGCAGGTATTCTATGTCCTCAGAAGAAAAATGAAGGTTTTGAATATATTTCACTATCTCCTCAAGACCTGCTGCGATAGCAAAACCGCCGCCGTCCGGAACGGAGCGGAAAAACACATCAAAATACGCATTTCTCCTGTGCATATTGTTTTTGAAATATCCGCCCGCCATAGTAAGCTCATAAAAATCACAAAGCATTGTCATATTTCTGTTTTCCATCATATTTTCTCCCTGTTTTTTATCTCAACATGGATAGATGCAAGCACATCCAGCACTTCTTCATTAAGCCTGTCGTCACCGGATGCAGTACACATTGCATCCACCGAAATATCTGCCTCAGGCAGTGCCGTCTTTGCAAGCACGGCGTTGGAAAGCACGCATATATTGCTTACCAAACCGCACAGTTCTATCCCCTCGTAGCAATTCTTTTTCAGATATTCATATAGAGCGTCTGACCCGAAAGTGCTTTTTTCAAAATACAAGTCGCTTTCCCTTGCCGCTTTAGCAGTTTGACCGTAAAGGCTGTGCCCGTCACAACCTTTTATGCAGTGCTCAACGGGAAGAAAACGCCCCTCTCGGGTTTTCATATATTCTTTGCCGTGAGTATCAAGCGTAAAAATAATATCTCCGCCTGCATTGCGGTATTCTTCTATTTTTTTGCATATAGGCTCGTCCAGCTGCTTGGCTTTATCAAAACCGAGCGAACCGCACACAAAATCATTCTGATAATCAACAACTATCAAACAGCGTTTCATTAAAACACCCCATTAATTATTTAAACACACTATTATAATACCCTTTGAGCCGCCATATTGCAAGAAAATTTCAAGCACGTGGTTTCATATGCAAGTATTTAAGATCATAAGCACTGCATTTTGCCGCTTTTTCTTACAAACAATCTGCAATTATAATGTTTTATCTCCTCAGTTGCTTGACAAATCCCCCGTCATATATTATTATATTTCTTGCAAACTTCGGTTTCACTTAATAAACCCTGTTATTACAAGCCGGGCGAGCAAAGCAAAACCGAGCGCAGCCGCAAAAAATTAAACAATCTTATCGAGGGGTAACTCAGTTTGGCTAGAGTGCCTGCTTTGGGAGCAGGATGCCGCAGGTTCAAGTCCTGTCACCTCGACCAAAAAAGACGGTTTTCTAAACCGTCTTTTTCTTATGCCAAAAGGCTCTAAACCCCTTAAAATCGGGGCTTAGAGCCTTTTTCATTTTCACCTTGAGATAACTTGAGATTGCTTAAAATGGGTTGAATGCCAACCGAATGTCATCTCAATGGCATATCTCATTACCATCAGTATTCTCTGCAATAGTAAATATAATGCAGTCTTTTGTAAAATCATCAGACTTGCAGTTATAAACAATAGCAAGGTGATTATATACTATTGCCATCACTTCTTGTTTTGTCATTTATTTACCTCTAGTTGCATCACTATTTTTACAAAATCAATTCATATATACTATATTGCAATGGGATTTTTATTGCTTGTGGCAGATTCCAACAATTTTATTTTTCTGTTATCTAAATCAATTTCTATATCAACACCCAAAGGCATAATACCTGTTGAAAATGCGTGACCAATATTAATGTTATATAAAATCGGTAAGTCAGAATGGTTATATTCCTTCATAACCTTTGAGTATATGTCTTTATACTCCTCATAGTATTTTTCATCAATGGGTTTGCCTACAATTATTCCTTTGATAACATCAAAAATCCCCTGAGCACCTAAATTCCTTAGATAATATTTCAAAAGGTCAGGTGATATTTTATCCTCGCTTGTTTCAATCAATAATATCTTATTCGTCCAACCGCTTTTTGAAACCCATATTTCTGTTCCTATCATCATTGGAAATACATCAATACATCCGCCCAAAACCACACCGTGAATCACGCCTTTTCCTTGCAACACTTCATATCCGTGAACTTCCTTAACTTTTTTTCTTGAAACTTTTCTGTTCTTTTCAGACCAAGGAACCCACTTATCAGACCAATATTCACTTGATACAATTTCGTAGTTAGTAGAATCTTCAAACAATATACTTTTAACCGCCTCGATTGTGTAATCAAACATTTTTACATATTCACCGAATTCGCACATTACAGACGGACCGTAATATGAAACCAAGCCTGACTTATTCATCATAAAGTGGTTAATGGTAGTATCTGAATATCCCATAAAGATTTTTGGATTATTTCTAATGATTTCAAAATCAATGTATGGTAATGTTCTTATTGTGTCATCTCCGCCTATTGCACAAAAAATGCCTTTGATAGTTTTATCTAAAAAAGCATCCATTAAATCTTTAGCTCTATCTTCAGGGTGATTATATACATATTCAGAGCCACTCAAAGTATGTGGCATTACAACAACTTCCAAGCCAAAATCATTTTCTAATCTTTCTTTGGCAATATGAAATTTATGAATAAGAGCTTCATCACCAAGTCCACCCCACGATAAACTGACAACTGCAATTTTATCTCCTCTATTCAACTTTTCAGGCTTTATCATAGTAACCAACCACCTAGTATTTACTGATGTGTCTGATATTGTACATCAAGCTAATTATACATTATATTAATCAATAACACAACTGAAGAAAAAGTCTTGCAAGTGAAATAACAGATTATATTATCATCTCTGCTAATGATGAGGTTATCCTCAAAATTTCTTACTCATTCGTTTGAGCTTTTTGTTTTTTCTGACAATCATAATTAGAGGTAAATAATTCAAGTTTACATTCTCCTTTCACTGCACCATTTTATAAATTCTGATTTTAGTACCTTGAGATTTTTACCTACTTTAATGGCAGGAAAATCATCACGGTAGAAAAGTTTTCTTGCAGTAGGTACTGAACATCCGATTATTTTTGCCACATCCATTGGCGTTAAAAATACAAACTCGTCATTTTTATTTTCATTATTCATATGTAAACCTCCTAAATTACCAACCGAAATAATAGGTTTCTTCCGGTTCTGTTTTTGAATTAAGTATCTTTATTAGTTTTGCAATTGTGATTTTGGAACCCCTCGCTCTCATTTTTTCAACAATTTTCTCAAGCTTTATTATGTCGTGAATGTAATAAGTGTCATCATATTCTTCTTCGTCAGCCTGTATCGTGTCGATGAAATTTGTTATCAAATTCGTAAGTCCGTCAGTACAGTTGCCTGATTTCGGCGTTTCGTAATCGAGAATTGTATCTCCGATTAAAGTTTCTGCTCCGCCTAAGTCAAAATAAAGTTCAAGATTTTTCTTAAGTAACCTCTCATCAAACAGTTTTGCATCTCTGCACTTGTGTCCCTCTGCATCACTGTAAGTCATATACTTGTAGTCGGAATTGTATGAAACATAAATGCCTAGCTCTTTTAATTTTGAAATGTACTCATCCATACTGTAACTTTCAGCCATAGCAGTGAGAGCGTCTTCAATAATTATCTGTTTCCATTTTGGATTTCTGTTTCTTCTTGTCTTTGCCTCAGTAACATCCCAGCCGCTTTTTAAGCAAATACTGTTTGAATAATTTTTAATTTCTTCAAGTTCCTGATTAGAAATAGTCAGCTTCTTTCCGTTTTCAAAGTTCACACTGTTTATTACAAGATGATTATGTATGTGAGCTTTGTTGGTGTGAGTGACTACAAGCACCTGATAACCTTCAAACAATTCTGCCATTTGCAGTCCAACCTCGTGTGCCTGTTCAGGAGTTATCCTGTCATCAGGAAAGAAGGATTGTATCATATGGTAGTAAGTTCTGCCGTCAGTTTTTCCGAACGCTTTTTTAACTTCTGCGAATTCATACTCGCAGCTTTCCGGCATACAGTCTTTACCGCTGATAAGTTTATCAGTGGTTTTTTCTTTGTTGCACACATAATTGATGACAGTTCTCGGATTTATTTTCCCTGAAGTGAACTTAATAATTGCCATACCTTTGCCACCTCCTGTCGCATTTCTTTTAAATCAATTGCATTACACATTCCTGAATTGACTGTTCTTGTCAGCTGATTGAGATTGTTTCCTATTCGTCTTAACTCATATTCAACCTCTTCAATGCCATTGATGATTTTGATTTCTTTGTGCAAAGCACAGTCACGAAGATAGGGAGCAATGCTTTTATACTTGGTGCTTGCATACATCTCTATCAATTCTTTTTCTGCTTTTGTTACCCTGAAATTTAAAATTTCTGTTCTGTTATCTTCTTTCAAAATATCTCCTTTCATTATTAAAAATTCGTTTCTTTTGGCTTACTCTTTTCTTTCCGCAAAGAAAAGGTAAGTAGGGGTTTGGGCTTAGCCCAAATGTCTTTGTTTTGCGCCGTGGCGTAATACAAAGACGAAACTCGCCTAACAGTCAGCGTTGCTGACTGATGTAGTGCGGTGCAAAGCACCTTTATTCTAATTGTTTTAACCTTTGAGAATACCGCCTTAAACGGCTCAAATTCGTGTTTTAATAATCAGCACGATTACTTTTGTTTTTTCACTCCAAAGACTTTTAATTGTTTGTCACCGTTTGCTGAACCGGCGGTGGTTCATATTTTGTGTACCGTATACAGATTACTCTGCCTTGAATTTTCAAAATACCTTTCCGAAACATCAACATAGCCTTTTTCAGTAAGACCTCTTATTGCTTTACGGCAGGAGTTCTCACACATACCGCAGTATTTTGCAATGTTCGGAACGGAATAATAACTTTTTCCTTTAGCATCACCTCTGCTTGACAGAAAGCTGTACACCACAAACTCCATGGGAGTTAAGCCTTCGTCAAAAATCCTATTAGGCAGAAGAAAGAAATTGACTTTTTGTTTATTCATAAATTCACTTCCTCACTTACCCTTGCACACTTTTTAAGCCTTTTGAGCCAAACTTTTTTAAAAACCCCTTCACTATATAGCCGCGAAAACGGCAAAAAATGAGGGTGTTTCAATTTTATTTACAAAATATTTACATACGCCTCCATATATTTAGCCGTTAAACAAATACCTTTAAGCCATTTTTAAAATAATCCTCTCACTTATCCTTGCACACTTTTTTACTCTTTTGAGCCAAATTTTTTTATCACAAAAAAGATAACAGATTTTTTAATATTGCGTGCATCTTCAGAAGATACATTTCGAGGTTACTGTATCAACTTGCATAAACAATATGTAGTAGTTAAATTAATAACCTTGTTTAGCCATAACTATTCATTAAACCTCTTTGACACAAACCAACACTTTTTATCCATTAATTATGTATCTTCCAAAGATACATCTTTTTTATTTTCAGCACTTTGCACAACTGTTTTGAAAACAAAAAATAGCAGTTTCTCTTAATTGAGAAACTGCTATTCATATGCAAGTAGCATTTAATTCAATTTATAATTCGGTTAATAACCTAACCGCTAACTTAAATCCAATTTCAAACGCCTGACATTCAACCAGGGAAGTGTACTCGTCAACACATTCAACATATTTCTTGAACTCTTCAAGTTCTTTATCCTTAAGTGTTGATGTTAGATACTCCTGATGCCTTGCCATCAGTTCAACTAATTCTTTTTCATCATCAGATACTTCTTTATCCTCACTCGGATTTATATTTCCATACCATAACTCTTTAAGCATTGGCATAAAATCAACTCCTTTGCAGTACACACTTATACCACAAAGGAGTTTCAATATCCAGATGTTATTTTAAATAAGCAACAATATTTTAACACCAGTTAAATATAGGCTCCTATCAAATAGCATAAACAAACAAACTTAATACAAATATGTGCTATTTCTTTCGAGAATATTTTTTCGATCTTTCCAGTCTGGCATAAACATTGACAGTGTTTGGTAAAAGTTTTTCGAATGATTAGGATGAAGAAAGTGCGTGAATTCATGTGTAACTACATACTCAATACATGACATCGGAGCTTCAACTAGTGAAATATTAAAAGTCAGAGATCCTCTTTTTGGCTGACAGCTTCCCCAACGGGAAACCATGTTCCTGAATTTCAGTTGAGGATAGGTTACGCCGTATTTTTTAAACTTAGGATAAACATTTTCACAAGTTGCTTCTATTGCGTCTTTACAAGCGGATTTATACCAATTATCAATGCACCTTTTTTTTAGAAAAAAGTTTGAAGAGTCCTTGACTGTTAGAACCAAAAAATTGCCTTTGACGGATACATGATTTTTGCCCCCCTGTTTTACTAAAAGTCTAAGTTCGTGACCAAGATACAAAAATGTTTCTCCGTCAATATATTCTTTAGGTTTTGGGGCATATTCTGCCTTTTCTTTATATTTTTTCAAAGCGCCAAGAATATAATCCGCTTTTGATTCGAGTAGCTCATCAATAACCTTTTGTGGAACAGAATAATTAGCAGAAACATGTATAGTCTGATCTGCTTTTATTCTTATATTAATGTTTTTTACATCTTTTCTTAAAAATTCATAATTAATTTTTTGTCCGTTCAAGATGATTTCGTTCGTCATTTGAATCTCCTTAATGCTACAGTAATGACATTTTCAATAATTTTGTCAATCGTGTCAAAGTCAATTACAAAATTTTGCTCTTTTTCAAGCCTATAAAACAAATCATCTATTTCTTGAGCAATTTTATTGTGTATTTCTTTATTCGTTTGCCAGTCAACGGTGTCATGTTTTTGGATAATTGATGTTACTTCAAGAGCTATGTCTGAAATGATGTCAATATTTTCATTAATATTAATTTTATCATCAATGATAGCAGCTATAACGCCATAGAATGCTTGTGCATGAACATTTCCTTTTATCTTTTCGGGATATGTTATGTTGGCATTGCCTTTCCGATAATCTGCCATAATTGACTTCATTTTATCAAGATATTCTGCCTCAGAGATGACTCTGTTCTTATAGTCCTCGAGTGCCTGCTTGATTCGATTTGAAAAACTGTCATAGTATGCGGGATTTTCGTCACGATTTGCTTTAATACTTCTTGTCATATGAGACACAATTGAATCAGCTTTAGAACGCATTGAGCCCAACTCTTCGAGTTCTTTTTCGAGTTCACCTTCGTTAAGAATATCAACCGGATTGGTGATTTGTTTTATGTCTTTTACAGACAAATGCGTATCAAGCAAATTTTGCATTTGCTTCTCATACTCTCTATTATCAATTGCATCGGCATATCTTATTTTTACGCTTCGGCGAAGTTTTGAATAGAAAACGAATGAAGACTTGTATTTATTTATTTCTTCTTTGTCAAAAGCCGCATATGCTTTTTCAGAATTGACAACAGCTGTGAGAGCACGACCGAATACACAAAGAGCATCATAAAATTCTCCGCGGATTTTTTCATCCGCAAGATAAAGTTCAGTTTCTTCTGTATCCTTTTTGTTCTTTACAGGTGCAAACACATCACAAATATGCGAATATGCTTCTCTCAAACGGCTTACACAAGCCATTATGTCTACAATTGTGCCTTTCATGTCTTCAGTATCAAAATTTTCCAGGCCTGCGCCACTGTAGACTTCCATTGCCGAGTCTAATTCGTTAATTAATCCACGGTAATCAACAATCAAGCCAAAATCTTTGCCGTCAAACAAACGGTTAGTTCTTGCTATTGCTTGGAGTAAGCTGTGATCTTTAAGCTCTTTGTCTATGTAGAGTACTTGCGTCCTTGGTGCATCGAATCCTGTAAGCAGTTTACTACAAACAATAAGTATATCAATTTCGCCATCAATAAACTTGTTTTTAATGGTTTCTTCGTAATCATCTGCATTACCATACTGATTAATCATTTTGTTCCAGAATGAAACAACGAGATCATCTGTACTTTCATCAACATCCGTACTGCCTTCTCTCATATCCGGAGCAGAGATTACAACAGCTGTGACTAAATCACCAAATTCTTCGAAACATTTTTGATAACGAATTGCATCTTTTTTATAATTACAAGCCAACATAGCTTTAAATCCGGTGTTTTTGTAACCCTCAAGAAAATGCTGATTTATGTCAAGTGCAATTCTTTTAATTCTGGCATCTGTTGAAGTGAGCTTTTTTATACTGCTCCATTTTGCTCTTAAGTCTGCTTTTTGGGCATCTGTAAGCCTTTTTGTTACTTGATCAAACCATAAATCGATGTTTTTTTCATCAACATTCTGCTCTACGAATTTACCTTCGTAAATCAAAGGAACTATAGCTTTATCGTCAACGCCATCTTTTATTGTATATTTATGTATAAGCTTTCCGAATTTAGCCATTGTGTTTTTTTCACTCTTCATTAATGGAGTACCTGTAAAACCTATATAACAGGCGTTCGGAAATACAGTGCGCATTTTAGCTGCCAGAGATCCGTAGTTGGATCGGTGACTCTCATCTACAAGTACAAAAATATCCCTGGAAAGGTTATTAAGGCCGCTGTTTTCCACAGTGTTAAACTTATTAATAACTGAAGTTATCACATCAGCGCTACCATTGTTGATCAGCTCAATTAGATGCTTTCCGCTTGTGGCTCTTGCCGGGGACAGCCTCGTGTGAAGGAATGTTTTTGCAATCTGTTTATCTAACTCTTTTCGATCGGTGACAATTATAACTCTTGGATTACAACTGCTCATTTCTTCAAGAATATATTTAGCTACCATTACCATAGTAAGCGATTTGCCGCTTCCCTGAGTATGCCAAATAACACCACCTTGACGATTGCCGGCAGCATCGTTTGTATTAATTGTTTTAATAATTTCCTCAACTGCAAAGAACTGCTGATAACGACAGATTTTTTTAATATTTGCATCATATAAAATGAAATATTTTGTGAGTTTTAAAAGCCTTTCTGGTGTAAGAAGAGAAACAATTCCTCGATCCTGAACAGTTGGTTCTCTTCCTACAATATTTTGACTTATCAGTTTGTCTTGCCATTTTGTATATTGTTCGTGCCACACGCACCAGAAATTTTTACCTGTACCGCATGTCGCATATTTTAATGAGTTTTTATTTGTTGCAACAACAATTTGAGCGAACTTGAAAAGCTGTGGGATATAATTTTTACCTTGATTACGAATCATTTGCTCTATTGCCTGATCTTCGGTAACTGTTGGAGATTTGCACTCGATCACGCCAAAAGGAATACCGTTAATGAAAAGTACAATATCAGGACGTGCATTTTTCTGCTTGTCCCAGCTATCAACTGAAAACTCTTCTGTTACATGAAAAACATTATTTTCCGGATGTTCCCAGTCTATGTATTTTAAGTTGAAGCTTTTTGAAGTCCCGTCAGCTAATTTTTCAAGGTAGCTTTTTCCAAGCATTAATGCATCATATATTTTTTCACTTGTCCTGATAAGGCCGTCTGTAAGAGGTTCATCAAGATCTTCAATTGCCCTTTCAACATTATCCGAAGTGAATTTATAAGTGATTCCGCCAAATTCAAATTGATTGATAGCGTTTAACTGCTTTCTTAATATATCTTTGAGCAGTACATTATAAAGCGTGCCGCGTTGGCACATACACTCTTCAGGGGATATATACTTATATCCCAATTTACATAACAATTCAATAGCCGGGTACTTGCTTATGTTGTCTTCAAGGTATAAATCTCCCTGATTTTTATAGCTCATAATTTCACCTGCCTGTCACTTTATCAAAGTCTTTTTGTATGTATTCTATATTTTCTTTTGAAATTTCTCTTTTAGCGTCTATATTTACAAATTCAATAATATCATTATCAACATCTTTGTCGAGCTTGCATTCTGTAATTATGTATTTGTCTTTAGTTTCATATATAACGGCATATGAATTATCGTCTGTATTAATAATTTTATATTCTTTTTCGGAGTATCCTTCACAGCATCCAATAATGAAAAATACTAATGACTCAACTATAATACAAACAACTATAGTTATTATTAATTCTTTCAGTTTAAGCTGTTTACTTTTATTTTTTGACTTTAAATTTTCATCTTCACTATCTTTTGAAGACTTTTTGCTTTCTCGAAATTTTGAAACACCAAAATATAATCCAAGAAAATATATAGAAGCTCCCAAAATACAGCCTGCAAATATAATTCCAATCCAATATGTGGCTGAATAATATGTATGTCTTGCTACTGTGTCATATAGAAATAGAGGAATAAATAGAAAATTTGGTGAAACAATCAGCAGGAAAGATCGAAAAATTTTATATGCTTCACTTTTTTCACTACACCAAATAATATAAGGAATAAAATTTAATAATATCAAAAAACCTGCAAATACACCATAGACAAACAAATTATAAAGTAAATTATCGTTTGAAAGATCTATAGTGTCATATGAAATGTTCCAAGAAGAGACATAACCGCACTCATAAATGTAATAAATAAATTTTATAACAGCACTGCCAACAGTTATGGTGATAGTGAATAATATTGAAATAATCCCAGCGTAAGGTTTTGCTGACTTGAGTAATCTCTTTATGTTATCTATTACTTCAACATTATTCTTTTTATCTGTTTCAGATGTAGTACCCATTTATTTCTCCTTATTTTAATATCTTAGAATTCTAAACCCTTGCAATACCTGTAAGCAATAATTGCATTAATGACTTTTTTAATCTCTTTTCCTCGTCGAGCTCACGCTGATGAAGGGTGATAAGTTGGTCTAGTTGAGTAAAAAACTTCCCAATTTGCTTTTGTTCATTAATATCTGTTGAAATACAAATATCTATTTGACTGAATGCTGGGTATTTTAAATTCCATGTGTCTGATGTTATTCCCTGTGAATAAACTTGAAAAGCATGTATCATTTGTGTTAATTTAAATTGATAAGATAAGCATTTTGAATCAATTCCAGAACAAGGGGATAGCACTGTATAGGCAGGACTTACTATACCCTCATATGGAGAATACCCACTTGCTCCTTGCCACATTCGCATGGAATTATAAGCTATATCTCCAATGCATACTTTTTTGTATTTTGACTTATCCTCATTTGAATTATCGTGCCTACCAAGCTCTGAAAATTTTTTTATCCCGTCATTTATAGTCACCGAGATAAGCTCGCCATCAGGCATACTTTCGTTGCGCTCACTAAAGCAATCTCCCAACTTACACTGTTTCCAAGGGTCAGTAAAACCAGGAAAACGAACTTCGGGGTAGTTGCTTCCTCTTTTAGGAAACATTTTGCTGAGATAATATTTTTTTAGCTTTTTTAGCTCTTCGATTTTGCGTTGTTTTAATTCTATTATCTTGTCTTGTGTTGCAAGAATTTCAGCAATTTTTTTTCGTTCTCCACTGGTTGGGAGAGGAATTGTAAAATTTAGAAATTGAGAAATATGGACCCTTTGTTTCTCTACTAATGATCCAATAGAAACTTTATTATAATAAGCAATCATTTTATCAGAAACTAAAAAAGAATCCATAAATTTCGAATCTGAATTTATTTTTGCTGTAAATATATCATAATATCCCGAAACGCTAATTTCTGACTTACCCTTATACCTAGACACTGCGCCAAATCTTATATTCATGGGATTATATACAAAATCATTTGGTCTGACTATTTTATAGGCGTTTTCTTTCTTTACGAGATAACTTCTTTCATATCTTTCTGTTTTAGGTATAATGCCGCTCTCTATTGTAAGACTACATAATGGATATTTGTTTAAATCATCTGTGTAAACACTAGTGATTGTAAACAAGTCAGAAAATGATATTTCTTTCCAATCGACAGGTACAATTCCTACTTTCGTTCTTTTATATCCATCCGGTACTTCACCATTATTTATTTTTTCAATTCGGTTTTTTATTTCGAATGTCATTTTTATCCTCGCTTTGCTTTTGAACAGAAATTTCAAATTCGATTCTTTGATGTCTTTTCTTAAGTATTTTATAAAATGAGTTTGGTATCAAAAAAGCATTTTCTCTGTGTTCATAAATTTTATTTTGTATTTTAATAACTATTTTATAGAATAATATATCATCTGGCTTATATAGGTTATTTTGAGAAACATACTTTTGCAAATCGTAAATTTCTTTCAACCTATTTTCATCCTTCTTCAATTGAATAAAAACTGTAATTGAGTACTGAATTATTGGTGATAATGTTGCTATACTTATTAAAAATTCGCTGACAGACATTTTTAAACTAACAGCAAAAATAATTATTGATATAAACAAAATACTTATTAAAAAAACTAAAAATATACCAAAAGAATTGCGCAAAGAATCATCCCATCTAACACATTCACATTGTGAATAAAAGACTTGTTTTATGTGTGATAATTTAGAATAATCACTATACCAGTTTCTTACTTTTTCTATTCCCTTTTTATTGCTCTTTAATTTCGCATTAAGTACACACAATTCATCTTTTGTATAAAGTTTTCCCCAATCGTCATCAACTGATTTGAATGTATCATTTTCGAAAAGAATAAAATCTATTGTTTGTTGAATTTTTGCCGCTTTTTGCTTTGTTATTTTGCATTGTTCTGATATTATTTGAGACAATAACATTAAAATAACAGTAATTAATGAACCTGCCGCAAGAAAAGCCTCTCCGGAAAAATAAGTTTTTAAAATTGAATATACTAAAGGTAGAACTACACACACAGAAAAGTACACATAATTTAAATACTTGGCATAATTATAAAGCTTGCGTTGTGAAACAAGCGATTTTAATATTAAATCTTGATTTTGTATTATGTAAATTTTTTTATCCAAACTCTGGAAAATCTGATCCAAATATCTCGCCCCATTCCTTAATCGCTAATTTTTTGTTATCTGTTTGTTCAAGTATAATAGCATGGCAAGCTTTCTCGTAATCTGATTTTGCTTTATCTTTCACAGCAATTTTATTAAATATATCCAAAGTATTTATGTTTCCCTGAATTTCTTTCATGTCATTTACCGGATTTATGATATTATCAGCAATGTATTTAAAAAGATTGCATATATTAATATCAATATAATCACTTAGTGTGTATGCTGAATTTGCAAAGTTTATTACCATTGTTTCTATCATATAAGAAGGCATTGTTTTGACATTTTTCACCGTATTCCATTTTTTTGCTAGACGTATAAGTTCCAATACTCTCCCGTTATTATTTTAATTCGTTTTTATAACATATTCTCTATCTTTTATAGGATCCGTTTTCTTCCACGCCCCAGCACCATTAGGAATTAAATAATATGATCTTCCATCTAATTCGGTTTTAGTAAGAAAACAAGGAACAATGTCAAAAGACCAACTTTTAGAAACTAGGTTTAAAACTATTGCTTCTCCGTTTTTGTGTAATTCAGAACGAGAATAGTCATTTAAATTTTTAAGCTTTTTTTCGAATAAATTTATAACTTTTGTACTATTTAATGTACCATCAGTATTACTACATTGATTTTGAGCTTCGTCATCTTTACTGGAAAAAATTTCAACATTATTCCATTCGGAAAACTGGTTGTATGTAGCTCCATTTGCAGAAATACCAATCATCAAATCTATATCGTCTAGTTCTCTACATTTCGTTTTTCTCGCAAAAGAACCAAAATGACAATTAATATCTTTCCATAGTGTAAAGAAACCTTCATTATCACTAAAAGTAGAAATGTTATTTAGTAAATTGTCTCTGCTTTTTCGTGCCTCATAAACAACTTTTGGATCAAGATTTACGGAGTTTTTTAAAAATTCATTGAAAGAACTAATAACTGTTGTTGCCATATTTTCAACCTCTTTTGAAATAATATTTCTCGTCATCTGTAAGCCAAACAAAATTAATTTAATAATGCATGATTTATATAATTCACTTTATTTTAATAGGATACTTTAATGCATTAACATTTAATCTCAATAGTACTATCCGGAAATTCCGGATAGTTGATTTTTTCTAGTTCTACAGATTCAAAAATATTTTGCATATGCTCATTAATGGTTTTAACACTAACATCAAATAAGTAAGCCATCATTTTCTGCGTGAGTCACAAAGTTTAGTCTTCATAGCGAATTTCAAATGAATCTGCGCCAGCTTGTTTTTCAAAAATCAAGAATTCTGCATTACTGTTACGAATTGTAAGTTCTTTTCCATAACTCATAGTCCTAATGCCTTCAAATATTCAGCCATTTTTGCCTGTACATCTGCAAGTTCAGATTCAATATCTGATATATTCTTTTTTACTTCGTCGATGTCAATCAATCCTTCTTCCTCAAAGGTATCAACATATCGAGGAATATTTAGGTTATAGTCATTTTCTTTAATCTCATCAAGCGTGGCTATATGACTATATTTATCCTCATCTGTATAATTAACATCGTTTTTATAGCTTTTATATGTGTCAACAATATGTTGAACATCGCAGTCACGAAGAATATTTTGATTTTTACCTTTTTCGTAATTTTCTTCTCCGCTAGCGTCAACAAAAAGAACTTTATTGTTTGAGCCTCTATCCTTTCTGAAAATAAGAATACAGGCAGGAATTCCGGCGCCGTAAAACAAATTTGCAGGAAGTCCTATAACAGCGTCAAGAAGATTGAACTGCTCAATAATCGTCCGACGAATTCTACCTTCACTTGCACCTCTAAACAATACACCGTGGGGAAGAATAACTGCCATTCTTCCTACTTCGTCCGCGAGGCTATGAAGCATATGCATAACAAACGCATAATCACCTTTAGATGACGGTGGGATGCCCCAATCAAATCGACGATACGGATCAAGCTCTGCACTCATTTTTGGTTTTTTACCTTTAGAATCAGTTTCTGCTTCACCAAGAAAACCGCTATCCCACTTTTTGAGAGAAAACGGAGGATTGGCAACTATACACTCGAATTTCTTTAATTTATCTCCTTCTATATTGCCTGGGTTAGAAAGTGTATCACCATGCCAAATAACTGCATCGTCAACATTATGGAGAAACATATTCATTCTGCAGAGTGCCCAGGTTTGCATATTTTGTTCCTGCCCATAGATTCTGGATTTTCCACTTGGGATTTGTTTGTATGCCTTAAGCAATAGGCCACCGCTTCCGCAAGTTGGATCATAAATTCTGTCGTTTTCAGTTGGCTGCACTAATTTTGCAACAAGTTCTGATACTTTGCTCGGTGTATAAAATTCTCCGCCTTTTTTTCCTGCATCTGAAGCAAAGTTTGCTATCATATATTCATAGGCATCACCTATAATGTCAAGATTATCAAGTTGGTCTGGACGAAGATCGAGGTCCTTAAAATCTTCAAGTAAGTTTTTAAGTATTGCATTTTTTTCTCTGGGCTCGCCAAAGTCCACCGTTGAATTAAAATCAATAGCTCGGAAAACATCATGCAATTTGGCACTGTTATTATTTTCTATTGCGGCTAATGCAACATTAATTTTTTGACCTATTTCAGCATCGTTACGATTATTATAAAGATATGTAAATGTGCAGGTTTCATCCATTACGAAACGTTCACGTCGCATAGCTCTTTCAACACGTCGAACATCACCATCATAATGCTTCATGTAATCATCCCTAGCTTGGGCGTAAACATCACTTAAATATTTTACAAAAAGCATTGATAAAATATAGTCTTTATAACGAGAGCTATCAATCTTACCGCGAAAACTATCGCAAGCACTCCAAAGAACTTTTTCTATATCTTGTTTAGTAGTCATATCTCTATTCCTCTCTTTGCATCGTTAAATATTTGGTTTATAATAAATTTATTATAAATTTCTTTTTGAGCAGCCAAAGAATGTAATAATTCTTGCTCTTTTTCTGAAAGCAGTTGCATTTGTCCTATCATTTTCTGCTTTTCCAGTGGCAAGTTGTTTATAGACAGTGTATTAAAAAATCTTGAGTTTATAGTTCCAAATGCACCGCTGCCGCTTATGTTTTGTAAAATCTTTTGTTTTGTAGATTCTTTCTTTAATATCCACAGTATATATTCGGGAGAAGCTGCCGTTTTGTTTACACGAATAATTGAAAAATGTGAGGGCACCAAATATCCACACCATTCTTCTTTTGTTATCATAATCGCTGTGTATGGTGAGCTTAATCGTACAATTATATCTCCTGCCTGAGTAAAAAATTCAGGCTTCAGAGGTTGAGTTGTTTGGAACTCTTCAACATATTGTAAATCAAGATATCCATTGTGTGATGCACACTTTAAATTCAATAACTTATATGTGTGTTTTATTGGGTCCGCATCACTAGCTTTTTTTCTTGTTGCTACTACTCCGGTTCTTATTGTAGCAATTTCTTCAAGTTTCATATCACACCTCAAATTTTGTATTGGGTATTTTGTGATTTCATTATACACATTTTTATCCTCTATGTCAATATTTTTTGTTATGGATGATTTGTGATTATTTTTATTTGCGCTATTTTTATGCTTTTTTAGAATTTTACAAACTCCGTTTTTATTTAATCTTAATAATTAAATTAATATATACTTAACGTAAAAAATTTTTGTGATATACTGTAATGATTTGAATATGAATTCAAATGGGCGGCATGGGCGAAAAGGAGATTTATTTATGTATCATTATGTTGAAGACAAAGAATTTTTAAAGAAAATGAAAAGCCTGTGTTCCAAAATTATTAATCAATTAGTGCAAAGCATCAATAACGATTCTGTAATGGCTGTTAAAGCTGAACTAGTTGGAAGTGGTGCAAAAAATCTTATCACACAGAATGGAAAAAAAGCTATTGATTTAGACTATAATTTATGTATTGAAGAAGTTTTTGAATTAAATTTCAATGATAGTAGGAGAATTAAGGAATATATTAAAATACATTTTAATACCGTTCTCAATAATAATGGTTGGGGCAATTGTCAGGATTCAACTTCTGTTATTACTACCGAAAAAAGATATTTTACTAATGGAAATAGGACTCCATTTAGTATTGATCTTGCAATTGTCAGAAAAATCAACGGTAATTGGGAAAGATTAATTCATGATAAAACAGGGTTTGTTAATTTGGATCGTTGGTATTGGAATATTGCTCCTAATTCACGAGGACTTTCTGATAAAGTATATGAAATAAAAAAAGAAAACTTTTGGAATGAAGTTAGGGATCTATATCTTGAAAAGAAAAATATATATCTTAGAAGACAAGATCATAATCATCCGTCTTTCATTGTTTATATAGAGACGATTAATGAAATATATGATGCATGCTTTTAATATCCCTTTGTATTTTACGGCTATAAAAAATAATTTTGAGATATTTATGCATAATTAAAAAATCTTTTAATTTGTGACATTAAAATGAAACGATAGAAGATGCTTTAGAAAATTTATACAGGTCGAAATTCAGGTCATGTTTTCACTTGACTGAAAAGGATAAGGAATATGTCAGAAACAAAGGAGCGGGAACAATCATTTATCACACTACTGATTTTATTCGCACACGCCTTGCACCTGGTATATTCCTAATGACGGTAATCAAGCTCCTATGAAAGGTCAGCCTGTATTAAAGCACAGCATGCCTGTGCCTGTTGTTGCCATGGATACCTGAATAACTGGGATAGGATTCCTAAGAAAAAGGAACTAACAGAAACCCAGTAGGAAAAGATAGTCAATCTTCTATGGCTTGGATTTAAAATAAATAGTGGTAAACAAATAGCAGACGCATCAAAGCGCCTGCTTTTTCTTATGCACCCTATTATTCAATTAAAAATTTCACAGCCAGCTTGAAACCTATTTCAAACGCTTGGCTTTCAATAAGCAATGCATATTCTGTAAAGCACTCAGCATATTTTTTTAATATTTCCCATTCATCATCATTTAGAGAAGATGACAGCGTTTCATAATGCCGAGTTATTAGATGGACCAACTTTTTCTCTTCTTCTGTTATGAGCTTATCTTCATTTGGCTTAATATTACCATACCACAGTTCTTGAAGTACTGACATAATAACAACTCCCTTGCAGTACAAACATATACCACAAAGGAGTTTTAATATCCAGCTAAAATTTAAAAGTTGCCAATATCGTCTATAACTTTCGTATATATCATTTCTAATACTGCTGCGATCCTTGAGTCATACTTGTTTCTTTCATCATATAATTGTTTAAAAATCATTCTTTCGGTTTGTGTTCCATAACGCAGTTTTTGAACAATCATTTTAAATTCAGTGCTTGGTTCCATAATAATTTTTTCAAATGATTGTTCGAATTTAGATTTGTCCCATTTTAACATTTGGTCTTTACTATTAGGATTATATGACATCAATTTTGTTTCGCTCAACGAAATAAAAATCTCTTCTAACGAGTGTTCTTTAGGTTTTTGCAATGTTACACGCTTTTTCTTTCTCTTCTTTTGTTTTTCTTTTTCCTGTTTCTGACGTATTTTTTCACGTTCTTGCTCTTCTTGTAAACGTTTTTCTTTGATTAAATTAGCAAAACGCTGTGCTTCTTCAAATGCTTTTTGAGCCTCAATTCTGTTTTTCTCTTTTTGCTCTTTTAATTGAAGCAATTTTTTATCAAAAGCACGTTTCTTTTTTATAAGGAAACCATTAAAAGCCTCTTTAAATCCAGATACCTGAAGCTTTCCATCTGAAAATTCAATGTTGCTTAGATCAGAAGTAAATTTAAATATATTAGGGTAATTTTTTGAACTTATTTCAATTCCGTCAAAAGTATATGTATTGGTGTCCATACAATATTGAATAACGCTATTTCCTGTTAAATCAATTGTGATGAGAGAATTATCGTCTGTTTCATTAAGTGAAAACCTTTTTGCAAAATAGAGTTCACTTTCAACAACACTGTCATCATCATTTGGATTTATATCTGTTACAATCCAATTAGATTTTATTTGTTTTTCATCATACTTTCTTTTAATCGTATCCAATCGATTAGCACTTGAAAATTTAGTAATTATTTCAATAGGGTAAGAAACACCGTTTTCTATTACTACTAAATGTGAATAATGCTTATCAACTAGTTTTACATCCATTTTAACATCATAGCCGTGGTTTTTAAGATGTGAATAAAGCAATCTTTTTATTGCTTTAGTGTATTCAGTAGTTTCATTATCATACTTTTCATATCCACAATCAGTGTTTACAACATGTGCAAAATACGGCTGCTTTTTTTCGCCATGACAATATTTAAGAATTCTGTTTTTACAGTTTTCATCAGGGCAAAGCAGTTCTTTTCTACCACTTGCTTGCCTAATAATTTTTTCATCATTATAGTCTTGTGATATTTCAAAGGCGAAAATTTCTTTCCCTCTCCAAATTGCTTTTTCTATTTGTAACACCTCTATGAAATTACATTAGCCGATGACTAATTTATTAGTTTTCTTAAGATATTTTGCAGGGATTGGTGAATCAAGTTTAAATGTAAAACTGATAGGACGGCTGCCTTCGTGTTTTACGTAATTAACTGTACCAAGAAATGTGTACGGTGCTGTTCCAAATTTATCCTGTTTAAATTCACGAACAAAGAGCAATAATTTATTGCCTCTTTCTTTATGGTGAATATATCTTTGACCCGTTGGAGATTCTGGCGCTGTTTTACTTTGGCTTTGCCAATGAAATAACCACTCGTTTATAGAATAGTCGCTATACATTGTGCTTGGTGAATAATCTTTATCAGATTTGTTTAGTGTTACCATAAAAATATCCACATTTTTATCGGGCAAATATTTTACACCCCCTTGCATTGAGTTTGGTTTCATAAAATCCATTGCTACAAGGAGCTGGTCTCTTGTATATGTGCAGTAAGTGTCAAGAGGGCAATCAAAACCTAAATCAACCTGCTTGTCAATGAAATCAATTTTTTCAAAATTGTAGTTTAGCAATTCTAAAAGTTCATTATACAGATTTTCGCAGTTCTTTAATTTTCTAAAGCCTTCTAATTCATCAGAAAAGCCCGAAGATAAATAATCTTTTTGCCAAATTGTAAATTGAAGCATTTGATACATTCGCTTATCCATTGGGCTCAAATTATCATACACAATGGTCTCAATATTACATAGAAAATCCTTTATAAAATTTATCCATCTGCGAGAATCTATATAACATATTCTTTGAAAAGCCTTCGTCATAATTGGCTCAAGTTCTTCATCAAAATCGTCTTTAACACCTGCCATAACACATAATCTTGAAAAACTTGAATACTTGTAAATGGCTTTTACGTCAAGATGATAATATTCTACAAAATTCTTAAGTGATAGTTTTAATCCACTATCATCAACAAAATCTTGAATCTTTGTTACTAAGCCTGCTTTTGAGCCAAACGAAGCATTTATGTTTTTAAAAATATACTCTTTTGCTTTCTTTTCGAGTTGAATATAGCAACCTTTTGGCGCAGAAACAAAACCATCTTTTATTTCTTGCTTTACGCTCTTCTTAGAATTTGACAAAAGAGCAGAGAATTTCTCCTCAAAATTATATTTCTTGTTAGCCTGTCCAATGAAATCTAAAACTGTTAGGCAATCTTTGCCTTCTGAAAGTCTAAGTCCTCTACCGAGCTGTTGAAGAAAAACTGTCAACGATTCCGTCGGTCGGAGAAAAAGAACGGTATTTACCTCTGGAATATCTACACCTTCATTATACAGGTCAACTACAAATATGAATTTTATCTCACCATTAACAAGCCTTTTTTTAGCGCTATTTCTATCTTCATTGGAAGAACCGCCAGTTAGGAACATTGAAGGAATATTGTGCTCGTTAAAATAAGTTGACATATATTCAGCGTGCTCAACAGACACACAAAATCCAAGTCCTTTAACATCATCTAAATCAGTAACATACTTAATTACTGATCTGATTATGTTATCTGCTCGTTTATCTGCCACAGCTCGATTAAGTGTGTATATATTTGAGAGTTCACGCTTATCGTATCCGCCTCGTGTCCATTTTAATCTGTCCAAGTCCACGGTGTCGCTAATTCCAAAATATTGAAATGGGCATAACAATTTTCTATCAATAGCTTCCGGCAATCTAATTTCAGCAGCAATTCTGTTGTCAAAATAATGAGTGATATTTCTGCCGTCCATACGTTCCGGTGTAGCTGTTAACCCAAGAAGTATTTTGGGTTTATAATATGATAACAGTTTTTGATAGCTTGGTGCCGCTGCGTGGTGAAATTCATCTACAACAATATAGTCATAATAATCACTTGAAGTGTGTTTGTACCACTCCTGAGAATTAAATGTTTGGATAGACATAAACAAGTGTGAAACATCGTCGGGTTTGCTATATCCGCCAACAAACATTTCACCAAAGTTTGCGTCCTTCAATACTCCTCTAAACGTTTCTATACTTTGTTTGAGAATTTCTTCTCTGTGAGCAATAAATAATAATCTGCATGGCTCTGAGCTATGATTGCGGCAGAAATTCTTATAATCAAACGCAGATATTACTGTTTTACCTGTGCCTGTTGCAGCAACAACAAGATTTTTGTAATTACCTCTAACTTCTCTTTCGGCCTTAAGTTTATCTAAAATTTCTTTTTGATATGAATATGGATTTATGTCGAACATATATCTTGATGAATTATTATCATCGTGATATTTTTCTGCTTTTAACGCCTTTGTAAGACGTTCTTTTTTGTTTTCCTGGTACAACTCGAATTCTGCAGAATTCCAATAGCTATCAAAAGTTGCATTAATTTTTGCAATAGTTTCAGGCAAATCTTTAGCAGTAACTTTAACGTTCCATTCAAGGCCGCTTGATATAGCTGCATTAGAAAGATTTGAAGAACCTACATAAGCTGTTGTAAATCCCGTGTTGCGATAAAACACGTATGTTTTAGCATGCAAACGAGTTCGCTTAGTATCATAGGACACCTTAATTTCGGTGTTAGAAAGCTTGTTTAGTTCCTCTATAGCTTTAACATCTGTTGCACCCATATATGATGTTGTGATAATGCGTAAATTACCACCGTTTTGAGTAAATTCACGCAGCTCATCAATAATAAGACGAAGTCCGCTCCACTTAATAAATGACACCAGCATATCAATTTTATCAGCAGAAAGGATTTCTTTTTTTAACTCCGTAAACATTTGTGGCTCGTGAATTGCTCCGGTAAATAGTGAGCTCTGAGCGATTGACGTTTCAGGGCGTGGTAATGAATTTTTGCTTGAATTTGTATATATTTTATCTAAAACGGAAAGAAGCTGTTCAGCGCGTTCATCAACAGACATTACACTAAATTCTTCTTCGCCGCTTTCGGCGATAATTGTATTTACAATTTTATTTGCAAGCGCAACTTGGCTGTTAATATCTCCGCCGTTGTCCACAACAGCGTCTAGCCCTTTTTCAATTATATTTGCTATGTACTTTGAAAGTACTTTAGATGCTTCTGCACTGTCAATAGGTGCAGTTGAACAATCCTTATCACTGGCATTGTCAATAGCTGTTCCCAATTCTTTATTTATAACTTGCTCATAGAGCCCTGATTCTAACATTCAAACACCACCAATAAGTTTATTTTATCATAACTAAATAAATTAAACAACTTTTCAAAAATTTATTAAATTGCAAACAACAATTTTAACTACACAACACAGTTCGACAAATTTTGACAGACTATATATTGTACTATATTATCGAAAGGAGGAGAACTGATGCGATATCAAAGATTATTGGAGCTGGTGGCAAAAGAGAACAACACCACTCCAGAAAAAGTTGAAAAAGAAATGCGTAAAGCGCTGCAGATGGCAGGCTACGATATTGAGCCTGCGATATTCATTGCGCTTGCTGCAAGCAAAGCAAAAAAGACTATATATCGTAATTAGTATAACATATAGTCTATATTGTTCCAACAAAATTAGTATCATAATTTTGTTGGGAGTGATACTGATGACTATTGTTGAAGCTACAAAACTGCGAATAGAAGAACTCTGCAATGAGCGCGGACTTAATTTCTGCCGCCTTGCAACTATTTCGGGTGTTCCCTATACAACAGTCAAATCTATAATTTATAATCAAAGCAAAAATCCAAGCATCACCACGATCAAGAAAATCTGTGATGGTTTGGATATTTCAATAGCCGATTTCTTTGACACAGATACCTTTAGGAACCTTGAACAGGAAATTAAATGATTAGAAATCTTTTCATTGTCACTTTTATATTGTTTATCACCAAACCGTGAACCGCACCTGGTTCACGGTTTGATTTTTGTGTTTATATCTGCAAAATTAATTTTCCAAAAGACTTGATTATTAGCAAAATCTATGCTTAAATGCACAACACACAGATATAAAAAGAAAGGTGGTGTAAATATGGCAACCAGGAAAAAGCCGAAAAATGTATATGGTGAGGGCTCTATCTTTTACAGCAATGTAAAGAAAAAATGGATGGCTCAAATTAATCTTGGTTTTGACAGCAACGGCGTTCGCAAAAGAAAGACTATCATAGGTAACACTCCCAACGAGGTTAAAGAAAAACTCCGTAAGGTCAAAAACGATATGTATACAGGCAAGTTTGTGAGTGCCAATAATATAACTTTCGGGCAGATTACAAAACAGATTCTTGATGAAAAACTTGCTATGAACGAGATTCAAAAGCAGACTTACAGCCGTCATCTTGAAACAATGAAACACTTCAAAGATATAAACGACATACCGATTCAAAAGATTGACTCCACAATGCTCAAACAACTCATTCTTTCAAAAATCGACTATTCTCAGTCAACTATAAGAAAAATATACCTGATGATGAGTCAGGCGTTTAACGAGGCAGTCAGACGAAAGATAATAGTTGAAAACCCGATGGCGGATGTAAAAAAGCCGAAATCAAGGCAAAGGACCGTAAAAACAAGGGCACTCACTATGGAAGAGCAAAAGGCATTTTTCAATGCACTTCAAACCGATGACAGCATTCTTTATAAAGAGCAAATGCTGATTTCGATGTTTACAGGAATGCGAATGGGCGAGATAAATGCCTTAAGCCGAAATGACATAAACACAAGGTTTAATTTCATAAATGTGGATAAAACTATTGCAAAAGATCTTCACGGTGAGTCGTTTTTGAATGATACTCCTAAGACAGAAAAAGGCAATCGTCAGATACCGATAAATTCAATGGTTAAGCCTGTGATTGACAAGCTGATTGAGAATTATGTTCCTACTGATGACGGAATGCTGTTCCACTCGAAAAAAGGTCAGTTGTTGTCAACGAATCAGGTTAATATGGAATTTCACAGAGTTTTGAAAAAGTATAATATTAAGGACGAAACTGTAAAAGGCAAGCTTACACTTCACAGTCTGCGTCATACATACGCAACTCGTTGTATTGAGGGCGGAATGCCTGTGAAAGTTCTTCAAGACCTGCTAGGTCATACAGATATAAGTATTACTCTTGATACTTATTCAGATGTGTTTGAAAACTTCCAAACCGAGAATATACAAAAAATCGATAACTATATGAGTACAGCAGGATTTGCTATGAATGCATAACAGAAAAACAAAAGCCGATTGGTATCTCTCAATTGAGAATGCCGGTCGGCTTTTTGCTGATATTGAATTAATCTGAAAAGGTGCTGAATGTTAACCAAATGGCAACTTGTCATGGATATAAATTCAAAGTGGCAAGAACTGCAACTCTCAAAAAAGGCTTAACGGTGGGAGATAAGCGAGTGTGTCCTGCTAAATCAACAGTAGTCTTTTAATATATGGTTTGCACTCAATTTGACAACTTGACTAACAATTTACAGAATTTTGTCTGTGAACTGTGAGTCTTTTGTTCTTGGTAGAAAATGATGTGACTCGTATTGTGAAATTGCAGGTAAATTCACACAAAAGAAAAACACTTATTTATTTTTTCGGTGTATTCTTAAAAACAATTTTTTAAGAAACAGAAAAGTTGCCACAAAGTCTAATGGCAGGTGACAACTTTCTTTTTTATTTAGATATTTTTCTCTTGAAACTTCTATCATGATATGTAGTGTTCCTAAATAATTTTGATTACATGGTATTAAAATTGGTGTATGCGATTTTCGAAATAATTTCTGTTTTGTCTTTGAAAACAACGATTTTCACCAATAAATTGTTTACACAAAATTATATGAGACAACTAACAAAATAGATTAGAAAAGCATACATCTTGACTTGATAAGATTTTATAATATATTTGTTATTGCTAAGATATTTTAATAAATAAGCATATATTTATAGAAGATTTTCAAATTGAATTTTTATCCAATATGGGATTTTATCAATATTTGTTTTTAGTGTAGTTCTTATTTCTGAGTTTAAGTCGCTTTCGCACATATCAGAAATATCAAATTCTTCGAAGAAATTATCATATAAATATAAGGATGTTTCTCTTGGTATTCCCATTTCTATAAGTTTTCTTGATATAGGTTCAAAAGCTCCGCATTGCATACAAGTTAGAAAAATGCTTTCGGGATTTTTTATATCAAAAATTGGTTTTAATAAAAGCGGAACATGAAATGATACAGTATTTTGTAATATTTCAATTGTTTTCTCTATTTCCTCAGGATCATTATATTTTTTGTTATCTAATAGTTCATATAATGATGTTCCTTTTGCCCATTTTATACATAGATATTTCAAAAAGCCTCTGCCAGGACCTCTTTGCAGTTGAGAAACTATGTGTTTATTATACATATAATTTGTGGATTCATTATCTCTTAAAAACTTCAACATTCTATCTAATTTTGCTGTTGCACCATATTCCATAGGACTAGAAGGTACATTTTCAGTATAATTTTGATAAATTTCTTCTAAAACGAATGGATCCCAGTATCTGTTTTTTATACATATATTTTTTGGTATTGTTAAGTTGTCTAACTTGTACATTATAGCTGCAACTTGCTCTCTAGTCAAATTAATACCCACATTATTCATTTTTTCAAAAGATTCTTCACCATACCTCAAAACGGACTGTCTAATATATGAAACCAGATATCCATATTTTTGCATACTAGTATCCACTGGTCTTTCAGTATTTATAATATCTATTATATCTGTTTTATGCTCATCAAACTTCTTTTCATAACCAGATGGTAATTCCATATTTACATCTTCAAATAAGCTTGTTTGGTCATATCCATCTGTTTCTTCAAAAGCTGATTCATCCATTACAAATGTTCTGCCGATAAAATCTTTAAGAAGTCGACCTGCACGCCCCCTTAAATTTGCCATTTCGTAATTTGAAAGTTCAGCAGCATTATTTGTTCTTTTAGTATATAAATGTGGATTTCTTATTATTATATTTTGAGCAGGCATATTAACGCCTTGCATTAATGTAGTAGTACAAACCACTGTACCAATCCACTTTTTTGAGATTGCTTTTTCAATTGTACTTCTAACATGCATTGGTAATTTACCATGATGATATGCAACACCATTTTTCAAACTTTCACACATTGAATAGTTTGCATTTATTGTATCCCTAAAATAATCGATCAATCGTTCAATCGGTTTATGCGAATTAAAACCTGAAATGTTTGTTGCAATTTTTCTAGCAGAATTAGATGTTGGTGCAAATATTATATTTTGTTCTCCTTTACCAACACAGTCAATAAAATGTTGTAAGTAATTATAATAATATTCATCATAATTATTTTCTCCATATCCTGTTATAGATGTGGAATCTATTATTTCTTCGCAAATTGGTTTATCCGTTAAAATACAGTATTGTTTAAAGAAGTATTTTCCTTCTTCTTTTCTTATACTATATGTTAAATTTAAAACAGGGCTAATTTCTGTAACAACTTCTTCAGTTTCAAAACCAAATATCGATTCACCAACATTGTCTATTTCTTGAATTCTCGGTCCAGACAAGATTACCTGTTTAAGATTTTCTTTATATCTAAATTCCGTTAGAGTGTCAAAAAGAACCTTAGCTCTTTCTTCAGTAGAATCAGTAATTCTTTCAATATTTTGTATTTCATCGACTACTAATACTAAATTATTGTCGAATACATTTTCATCTGATGAGAATGCTGATATTGCTTTTTCCTGAGTCAAAACATAAATGTGTATTTGTTTATTGTCGTCTTCTTGGATATATGAATTAGAAATAATAAAATTTTCTATACCAATGTTTTTTAACATTTGATTAAAATCTTCTGTTACTTGAGTCATTAAACACAATGTTGGAACAATGTATACAATATCAAAGATATTTTTTGTTAACTTCTCAACTAACTTTAATAGAATGACAAAGGATTTTCCGGCAGATGTTGGTGCGGAAATGCCTATACTTTTCCTTTGTTCAATGCTGTTCCAAATTTGCATTTGAAAGTCTGTAAGTAAGAATTTTTTATCATTTACTTGGACTTCATTATTTTTTTGATTCAAAGTGGTTGTAATTTCATCAATTAGACTATTCAAATGAGAAAAACTTATGTTGTTCTTATCAAATTCTTGATCAACAATAATAGCAGATGTAGGATACCCAATTCTAGACAAGAATTTAATAATAACATCTTTTAATTTGAATTTTTCTTTATCTGCATGATTCCATAACAATGCAATTATAGTAACCACAAAATTTACACTTTGCTTCTCCATAGACGTCAAATAATCAAGACATCTTATTGTATTGTAAATCAATTCATCGGTAACTTGATATTCTTTATCTGAAAAGCCTAATTTTTGAGCTATTAAATAATAATCAATTTTTAACCATTCGTTTAAAATGTTTTCTTTAAAGTTCTCCATATTCTCCACAATTAGATTTTATTTTGAAATTCTGTTGCTAATTCTTCTAACTTCCATACAGGAAACACTATGTAATTTATCCTACTTAAGATAGGATGGGCGCCTATATCTATTTTTGAATTATCAAAATTTTTAAATCTATCCTTTATAATTTTCTCGATTTGACTATATATACTAACATCACTAAGAACATCTATTTTTTTATTCTCATTGTACATCACTATACAGACAAGTTCTAAGTATGGGTTATCTATTGTATTGTTTAAGTAACGCTCAGCAATTTCATCTAGTTCTGGTGATAAAAAATCTTCATGAACATAAAGTTTTAATTCTTGGCTTAAATTATAATATGTATTTAAAATACTATCCAATGAATTTTCAAATGCAGAATCAAATTGATAATCACTAGTATATACCTTCGCCTCTCCTAAAACAAAAACATTCTTATCATCGTCTTTTCGATAATGAATTGCATCTGCACCAAATCTTTCCATATTAGGTGATGTAGTAATTTTCATTTTTCTTATTAGTGGTATTGCTTTCATGAATCTTTGTATGAAATGAAACAACAATAATTCGCCTATTTGACCTTGAATGAGTAGCTTATCACATTTACTGTTACCTCTAAATTTTTCTTTTGCTTTTCTTTGAATAGCAGAACTAGCTGCAGCACAACTTTTACCGTTTTGGATCTCTTTTTTGAGAAGTTCCTGATATTTTTCAGAATCATATATCCAATCCACTATTGTATCATAAAGTTCATTAAGAAACTCTTTGCGCAATTCTTGAATGTCTTGATAAGCTATATTTGCACCAATATGGGTGTCTTTATTTGGAATAATATCAAAATTTTGTTGTATTATGTGGATGTTATTAAATAATGCATCATTATTTAATAATTTAGATTCAATGTCGGATTTTGTTAACATACGATTGTATCCTCAGCAAAAAATAATATGGAAATAAACAATCCAATTTAATTATATAACAAAAAAAAGCTTTTTTCAACATATTGATGTGTTCTTAACTTATAGTACAATTAAAGTTTAATTTGATTTTGCTTTTTCATATTTATTTTAACATTAAGAATTTCTTAGTAGAATAATAAATACATTTGTTATTTCTGTTCAAAATAGTTATCAGTTCTTTCATTTAAATATGAAAATGGCTTTAATCATACGTGAAGGTATTCACCATATAAATTACTCATATCTGGATATTAATCAAAACTATTTTTTATTTATAGTTTGCTTCATATAGTTGTTTCAAATCATAATCTTAAAGCAATCAAATAATCATTTTAAAATTAGTATTACATTTTGATATGATTTAAAATCCCTTCTTAAGATTTGTTCGATATGTATTTTGTAATTATATAAATACACAAATATGACAGTTCTATCAATTATAAAATGCAAACTTTTTCCATACTTTTTGGATCTATTTTTTCATACTTCTATTGTTTAAAAGATTTTTTATACTTCTTTTATCCGTTTTTTATCTTCCCTTTATTGCTTTCTGGAATAATAGAACTAAGACTTAGTACATAATTTTCATCTGATAAAAAATTATAAGTTTAAATAGATATCAAGTGTTTTGTAAATTTCTTTCTCTTTATATCAAATGCTTTTTGAAATTTTCTCATTGTTAACAGAGTCATCTATTAAAATATTCTTGAAATAATTCACATACACTTTCTTTATTAAATACAGTACTTTGATAATGAAACAAAGGCAATTCTTTTGGACTTTATTTTAATTTACTCATATCATATAATTTTTTGGACTTACTTTCGATATCGCACCTGCCTCGAAATTGCCACAGAGTAAAAATATTCTCTTTGTCAATAAAAATGCCTCGTGTACTTTGTTCAATTGTTTCATTCATTCATTTTTGGTTCTCATAATCTCTAATTTTAACATTCTTGCATGAAAACCATAACTCTATATCAAATGTATAAAAACAAGAAAAAATCAATTTGCTTTTTCTGCCACGTCAACTTATAAAAATATTATTTTTCATTTCAAATCTACTGTATTTTTGTATTAAACAACATAAAAATATAGATTTATCATTACAAAATGTATGAATGTACAAAAATCATGCAAAAATGTATAAATCTAAAAACCATACCAATTTTAAGTGTAAAAAATAATAAAAAGTAACGAAAATTATTAATAATCAGCAATAGCAATAATAGGATAATTATAATTTTAAAGAAGTAATTTCGCAAATAGACTTGACACGTGCTAAATACGTGCTATAATTATACTGACGATCGCTTTAGAAAGGAGACTTTTTCAATGCTTTATCGAAAGTGGTATTAAAAATATAAGAAAGGAGAAAACTGATGAAAACACAGGAATTAATTTCTATTGCTGTTAATGCAGGTTGTGAGGTTATTGAATATAATAATCACTACTGTATAAAAAACGACTTTAGTATTAATATTGTCGTAACTGTACCTAAGGTAGGGGAACTTGTTACACAGCTGGTTGAAAAAGTTAGAGAGTTGTTAGGCATCTAACTAGTATTCGTGTAGGAGGTGGGATTTTCCATTTCCCACCTTTTGCAAGAACCCTGTGATAATAAATATCAGTTATATTATATGAATTTATTTTATAAAGGAGGTACTGTTACAATGCAAGAAAAAAGTTTTATAGGTTATTATGCATTATTTATTGTAAGTGATGATCAAAAATATTTTGTTGATTTTCCGGATTTGCAAGGCTGTTATACACAAGGTGATTCGTTGGAGGAAGCAGTGTATAATGCGCATGAGGCTTTGGCAATTTATTATCAGGAAAATTTAGGGAAATTACCACAAGCATCAGATTTTAATTCAATTTGTGAAAATTACACATATTCTCTCATTCAATTGGTTGTTTTGGATATAAATAAGTGTATTGTAAAATCATTACGAACAGTAAAAAAGACATTAACAATACCTGAATGGCTAAATATATTAGCCGAGAAATATAAAGTTAATTTTTCACAAATATTAAAAAATGCATTAATTTGTTATTTGAAAAACCTAAATTCAATTACCGAACATGATCTGAAAATGCTGGAGGAATAGTAGTTTTATAGTTTTTTTAATTTAAGAAGGACCTTAAAAAATGAACAACGATGAAAATGTTCGATAAAGTGAAGTCCATGAATATATTACGAGAGCTTAATCCTGGCGCAGAATGAATGCTGGCGGCGTACCTAACATATGCAAGTCAAACGAAACTTGAATGTAGCTTCCTTTGGAATGACTTCTGACATGACTGAGTGGCTGACAGGTAAGTAACTTGCCCATTAGAGTCAATATAGTTTGGAAACAAACAGTAGTACCCCTTGATAGGAATACCAAAGTTTTATCGCTAAAGGATGGTCTAAAGGCTAATTAGGTTTTTGGTGGGGTAACGGTCTTACAAGTTGCTAATTAGTAGCTAGACTGAAAGGTTGAACGGCCACGTTGGGACTGAAACACGGTCAGACTCCTACGGGAGGCAGCAGTGGGAAATATTGTACAATGAACAACTTTTTGACATAGTAATTCAGTGACATTATATAATTAATAAGCGATATTTGGAATTACTATGCTCAAGGAGACTGTGGTTAGAATTCAAGTTATATGTGAAAACTGAAATTTATTCTACGAATTGCATTTATAATATAATTAGATAATTTACAATAATCTGTGAACAGTTGATTATTTGGTTTAATTTATTTCACTGCAAAGGATTTTTATAGTATGTGATTTCTAACTACAAATATGTATATATTAAGATATCCTTTTAGAAAAGTTGATATATGAGATGCATGGTTTCGTTAGATCGTATCATTCTGTATCGAGTTAGGTCTCTCAACAAGAATAATGTAAATTATTTATATAATGGTCAAAGCTCAAATAATTGATATTTTATAGTGCATTGTCTAATTTGTGTACTAGTAAATTGAAACGGTTAGTTCCACGAACTAACCGTTTCTTTTGTATTTAAGTGTTTTATTTTGCTTAAGGATTTAAGACAATCTATTTAACCATTTGTGGAATAGATTGGATAAATTATATAATCAAGAACGAGTATTATTGTAAATATATTGAATTGTTAATATGTTATAGTATTAATATCTAACATATTAACATAAAGAATTGATACTTGTTTATTTCATATTGTTTATAATTACCGTTCACTGTATGCTCATGGTATTTTGTATTTGCTAATAGGTTGTTCATTTTATAATATTACAAATACTTATATCTTTATAAATTGGTTTGTTAAAATATATTAAACAAGGAATAGATTAAAATTATGTATATAATTCTAGTGAAAGCTAGAGTTGAATATCTTGAATGGATTTGTGGTTTCTAAAATGCACATGGTGGAAAGATATTTATATAATTAATGATAAGGATAACATTTTAGGTTTAAGTAATTCAAAATTATTATTTGAAAATATACTGAATAAGATTATCAATCATTTTAGAATTATAGCTTATGAGAATTTGTATGGCGATAATGATGTAATACAATCGCTTTTCAAGTATCATACAGAGGCAAATATCATTGCCGTTTAGGTTCTACAAAATAAAATATGCAAGATAATACTTTAACACAGTTTTTACTAAAAAATTAGAAACTACTTGCGATAATTAATCCGAGTACAGTTATAAATTCAATGATCTAAGACACGATGCGTTTGAGGTTTTAAAAAACAGAAAGTAATCTATAGAGGAATGAGTTTGATGATGGTGATGTTGACAATGAAATCTTATTAAAAATTGGATTTAATATATGAAAATGATAATCTAAAACGACAAACAGTATTGCTCTTTTATCATAATACTGAAATTATCATACTAGGTTATTTTATCAAAATTGCTTATTTTGAACCAGATTCGGAAATTGAATATTAAGATGAATTTTATGGCTCTTTTTTATATCAAGCAGTTTCCACAATATATTTAATTTGCTTTAAGTATTTAAACATCAGCTTAGTGTGATACAAAAATAGAAATGTATCATTATCTACGCCAGGCTTAGAGAGAACTTTATGATGTTGCTAATAAAATATGATAGTTTGATACCGATTTAAATTATTGCTTATACTGGTAGCTGGACGGTCGATAATTTTTTTCTAATGCATAATTCAAGATCTCAAAATCCATTGATGGCAAATGCTTTTTATTGTGCTGGATTTATTGTATCTTGTGTACAAGGTAAAAAAATTATTAATATATTATAAGTTTCGTAATATATACTCCTGAATATTCAATAGTTAGTGTTATATTGTTGTTAAATTCAAATCCAAAAATGTCCCTGAAAATTTCACAAATGAAAGGCAAAATAATAGATTTGATGTTGGATAACTTTAAAATAGTGATTTTGAAAATTGGAAAAAAGTTAATTGTAGTGAAAAAAATATTAGCAGTAATATTGAAAAAGTAAAAATTCGAGGATTTATATAATGTAAATAAACAATTAAATGTGGCAATTGGAAAGTTAAGATTTCAAATAATAAAAGATAAATAATGTATTATGATGGCACAAATGTGTAGATTTATAAATTGGTAAAACATCATTGATAAATTTATAATAACACGAATTAAAATAGATCTTTATAAAATTAATATTTAATAAATTTTAAAATATGTTAGAGAAACCACTATGTAGTATCTTTTTTAATTTCTAATTGTTATATAGACAATGAAGTTTTCAAGGCAATAGGCTATAATAACAAAGTCTTAGTATTATATTATTCATCTCCAAAGCGTGAGCCACACATGGTTCACGGTTTTATCTAAGGCAGTCGGATAATTGATAAAACTCTAAAAGGTGCTGAATGTCAACCAAATGGCAACCTATGGGGGATATAAATTAAAATCGGCAAGAACTGCAATTCTCAAAAACGGCTTAACTATGGGAGAAAAACGTGTGTGTCCTGTTAAATCAACAGGACACGCTCGTTTAATATTTTTATTCACCGCGACCAAAAAAGACGGTTTTCTAAACCGTCTTTTTTTATGCCAAAAGGCTCTAAACCCCTTAAAATCGGGGCTTAGAGCCTTTTCCGTTTTCACCTTGAGATAACTTGAGATTGCTTGAGATGGGTTGAATACCAACCGAATGTAATACAGTATAATAAAAAATAAAGGAGTATTGGAAAAAGAGGTTATAACTAACGGTGATGCTATACATTGATATTAGGCAAAATACAAATAAAAAACTGCACTGTTTGCTTAATTATTGTATTTGCAAAATGATAGCAGGAGATTTGAAAAAGTAACACATTAATTTTTTACTCCGTAAAAATAGAGCAGAATATTTTTATGATCCGGGTATTTTATATTCTTTATATCATCTACAACTTTATTCACATTATAAGTTACAGCTAATTGCTCGTAACTAACATTATCGCCGTCAATGCTGAGAACACCAGCATTGGCGCTGTTTAATGTGCCGACAGGGCAACCCAACGAGCCGCTGTTTATGTACCACTTATCCGACTCATGATTTACAGATGCGTTATGATTATGACCATATAATATTATATCTGCTTTTACATTTTTAAACATATAACCCAAATCACTAAATGATGGTTTGGGATTATAATTTATGTATTTATTTTCACTGCTCATTGAATAGTGAGCCGCATAAATTTTTTTATTGCCGATATTTATTGTTTTGCTATAAGGCAGAGATCTTATAAATCTAACAGATTCACCGCTGAGTTTAAGGTGTTCCCATTTGTGGTACTCCATTTCTTCATAACTCATCATTTCATCATTAGGCACTTTACTCGGGATGCCGCCAATTAGATATTCTTCATGATTACCACGAACAAATTCAATTTTGCTTTTCAATTGCATAATTCTTTTTACTGTTTTCTCAGGTTCGGGACCTATACCGATAATATCTCCGCAGCAGATGATTTTTTGAACTCCGCATAATTCAAATTCATCTAAGACGGCATTCAAAGCTTCATAGTTATTATGTATATCCGTTATTATTCCTATTTTCATTATAAATCCTTTCTTTTTAAATCAAGTATGGTAATATAATGCGGAATGGTAAATTCAGCAGGAACTGTTTTTAGATAATCAAGATGCTCTTTTTCCCATTTGTATTTTTCTTCATCTGACAATGATGATGCACCTATCCCTCGGCAGGCTTTAATTCTTCCATGCCATGTTTCCCGTGTGAATGGTAAATCCATTTCATAGGCAACAGCGTTTGAAACATCAAAAAATCTTTTTGACCAATCCGGAGCACTCAGTTCATACCTTGCCATTCCTGCACCCGACCAGGAGGGATTGTATTTTAACACTAAATCTTCACTTGCTTTTGCTATCTCACTTTCAAAAGGCAGCCAAGCCATATAAAGAATAAGAAAATGTCCGCCCGGTTTCAGCCATTTATGGATTTTAGGCGGGATAACAGATTTATCAAAATACATAAAGCACTGACAAGCAGTAACTACATCAAAACATCCCTCTTCAAAATTCAAATTTTCCGCAGATGAAACAATATAATCTATATCAAGACCTTTGCTCATTTCCTTTGCGTATTTAATTTGATTTTCAGAAATATCACAACCTATCCATTTTGCTCCGAATTTATACATATTTCTGGGAAGGACGCCCGTACCTGTTCCCAAATCCAATACAGTCTGGTTTTCTACGCAACACCCCAAATCAACTATTTTTTTATAAAACTCGTCAGGATAAATATCACGGTATTTGGCATAATCGGCACTCGCTAAACCCCAGTCAAAATTTTTTCCGTTATCTATGTTTTTGTTATTTATCATATTAAATCACTCTCCTTTCTGAAAATATCCAGCATGTGAATTGACAGCCCCGTCATACTTTCGTTTTCGCAAATTACATTTAAAAATTTCATATATTCTTCAAACTCTTTTTTATTAAGCCTTTCAAGTTTATTGTTGTATAGATAAGACAGCATATCTACGCCTACAAAATGAAGTCTTGTAACATCATATTTACTCATAAGTCTGTCAATGTCTTCTTTTCGGTATAATTCAAAAATCAATTCAGGCTTTGATACGGCGTGGTAATTTTCGTCAATATCACCGTTTTTTAAATGATTTAAAATTTTCTTAGTGTAAAACATTTTATACATAACCGTGTCATTGTTACAGTATGCAGAGTAAATTATTCCGCCTTTTTTTGCAACTCTTATTGCTTCGCTAATTGCCTTATGTTTGTCTTCTTCGTTATAAAGATGATACATAGGCCCAAGCAGCAAAACTATATCATATACACCGCTTTCAATAAAAGATAAATCACAGGCATTGCCTTCGTAAATTTTAATATTGTGGTTCGGCTTAACTTTCTTTTTCATAATTTCTATGTTGCGCGGCACAAGTTCAACGGCGGTAACATCATAACCTTTTTCGGCAAGTGTAATAGAATATCTCCCTGTTCCTGCGCCGATTTCAAGTATTTTTGAATTCGGTTTTAAATATTTTTCTATGTATTTCATTGTTATTAAATATTCGGGCAGTCTGTTTTTTCTCTTAAGCCTTCCGTCTTCATTATATTTGTTGTAATAATTCACTATGTAATTCATTTTTATACTCCTTTTCATATTCAATAATCGTCATTCTTTTGTTTATCTTCTTTTCTGCGCCTGTTTGTTTATATCCTGATTTTTCATACAGACGGCAGTTATTTTTCTCCTCTTTGATAGTATCAAGACGCCAACGCTGTCGGCCGCTGAAAATTTGCTCTGCAAGCTGCAAAGCTTTAGTTGCTATGCCTTTGTTTTGAACCTCTTTCAATACAAACAATCTGGCAAGATAAACTTCGTTTTCTTTTTTTTATATCCATAACTGACCCACCGGCTTATCATCACACAATATAAAATACATAAACATATTTTCGCTATAAAAATACTTTCTGAATTTCGGGTATACAAGAAATATCGGATTATTCCACCAATCTCTGTATTTAAAAAATGTGTGCAAAAATCCTTTGAAATGCATTATGAATGCAGTTTTGAGTTCGTTTTCTTTAATTTCAGTTAATTTGGTTTTCACAACATCATCTCCGTATAAAAAAATAACTGCTGACGAACCATATTTGTTCATCAGCAGTTTTGTTTAAAATATAAAGACCGATCCAACTACCTTTGAACACAACACAAATAAGCCCAAGCATAATACTTAGGCTGCTGCTGTGCAAAGCTATTAACTTTTGCAATCAGATTAGTCATAATAATTACCTCTTTTTTTGACTATAACATTATTATTTATCTTTGTCAAATATTATTTTGAAAAGGAAATATAATGTTAGGCAAATTACATGAAGCTGCACAGGTAATCTATTACACAGCGCATTTGCGGTGTAATCCATTTATCGTGATGGTAAAGCATTTGAATCCATATCTCAGGCGAAAAATCCTTGAGTTTCAGCCTTTTGAGTTTTCCGCATTTAACATAATCTTCCGTAACGAAATCAGGCAAAAAGGATATGCCCGAATTCTGACTGACAAGGTGGCAAATAAGATCTGTATCGCCGATTTCAAGCACGGGTTCAAGAGGCAGACCGTTTCTTGCGGCATAATCTTCAAACACCTGGCGGTAACTCATGCCCTTCTCCGTCAATATCATAGGTACATTCCTGATATTTTCGATTGAAACTTCTTCTTTATCAGCAATTTCATTTTCAGGAGAAACGATAAGACTGGTGTTGACCTGATATTCCTTTTCGATAACATAATTCGTGTCATAAATATGCTTATCGAGCGTAAACACAAGATCTACATTATTTTGCTTGGCAAGGCGGAACATCTCCTGCGTATTAGTCAGAATTATTTCCAGCCTGATATTCGGATATTGCTTGTTGAATGAGCTGAAGTTATTCCAAAAGATAAAATGACAGAGCGAATCCGCCATGGCTATACGAATCGTTACACCTGCGTCGCTTGTGTCATCCGCCGCCTTTTTTATTTCATCAGACACCGCAATCATTTTGTGGGCAAGGCTGAGGATTTCTCTGCCCTTAGGGGTCAGCTTGATGTTGTGGTTTATTCGCTCAAATAGAGCAGTGTTAAGCTCTTTTTCGAGTTCCTTTATCTGGAACGATACGGCAGACTGTGTGTATCCCAGCTTTTCCGCCGCCTTGGTAAAGCTGCTTTGCTCTGCAACATAAATAAAGGTTTCAAGTTTTTTCAGATCCATTATATCACCATAAAACAATTTTATCGTATCAACAAATATTATTAATTTTACAAATGCTAAGTCTTATTATATAATTAATTTGTTATACTATCAACAAACATGGTGAAAAAAATGATAAATAAGATTATTGAGGCTGTTTACGGTTTTTTGTGGAATGACCTGATAACCATTCCTATATCAGATGAAACAAGCATAGGTATTCCCCTGCTTGTTATACTTTTAATTCCAACGGGAATATTTTTTACCATAAGAACAAAATTTCTGCCGATAAGAAAATTCCCCGCCATGGTAAGGGCACTCGGAGAAAAGAAAGACGACAAAAGCACTCTTTCAACTTTTCAGACCCTAATTGTTTCAACCGCTACAAGAGTTGGAATGGGCAACCTTGTTGGAGTTGTTGCCGCAATTTCAGTTGGCGGCGCAGGCGCAGTATTTTGGATGTGGCTGTCAGCATTTTTAGGCGCGTCAACAGCGTTTGCCGAGAGCACTCTTGCACAGCTTCACAAAAAAAAGGACAATCTGTACGGCGGCTACCACGGCGGCCCTGCTTATTACATACACGATTTTGCGGAAAAGATAAGGAAAAAGAAATTAAAACATTCGGTACTTGCCGTTCTGTTTGCCATATCAGCACTTATCTGCTGGTGTGGTATAAGCCAGGTAATCAGCAACTCCGTTACTTCCGCGTTTGAAAACGCTTTTTCAATAAAGCCTATTTATACTACAATAGCCCTTGTGATTATCGCCGCAGTAATAGTTCTTCGCAAAAACGCAACCGTTAAAGTGCTTGATATCATAGTGCCGATAATGGCTGTCTGCTACTTCATAATAACTATTTTTATCATTGTAAAAAATATAAATATTCTGCCCGACGTGTTCAAAAGAATTTTTGAAGAAGCATTCGGCATCAGGCAGGTTGCGGGCGGCGGATTCGGCGCAGTTTTGATGAACGGCGTTAAAAGAGGCTTATTCTCAAATGAGGCAGGCTCAGGTTCGGCTCCTTGCGCGGCGGCTGCCGCTGAAGGCAAATCACCTGTTACAATAGGACTTGTTCAGGCGCTCGGCGTTATAATCGACACTATTGTTATCTGCACCTGCACGGCAATGATAATGCTATTAGTTCCTCAGAATATCACGCAGGGTCTTGAAGGAATGGAACTGCTGCAAACAGCAATGAACTATCATCTGGGTGAATTCGGAACGGTATTTATAGCCATTATTCTTGCGCTGTTTAGCTTTTCTACGTTTATCGGGGTACTGTTTTATGCCCGCTCAAATGTATCATATCTGTTCGGCGAAAAATGGTGCTTTCAGACAATTTATAAAATAATCGCTCTAATAATGCTGTTTATAGGCGGACTTCAGGCTTATACAGTGGTATGGGATCTCGGCGATGTGGGAATAGGTCTTATGACAATATTTAACCTCATCGTGCTGATACCGATGTCAAAAGAGGCTATCAGCCTGCTTGATAAAGACAAAAAGATTCCGCGGCACAAGGAAAAATAAAACAAAAAACCTCCTGTTAATACAACAGGAGGCTTTTTTGTATTCCGAATTACAGACAGCATCTGCTTTCGAGAAACGCAATAACTTTTTTTCTGTTATTTATAACAAAACGGTGTTTAAATCCGTCTTTTGTAAAAACCAGCATTCCGTTCGGCACGATACCGAGGGTATTTGATTTCGCAACAGAACTTATTTGGTCATATTCAATTCGTGTATTACCGGTCTGCATATTTAATGCGTGAGGTCTGAAAGTAAAACCCTGCTCATCAAAATATATCTTACCTCCCACAGCCTCAAAATCCATGAAATAATTTGCCGCTATGCTTTTATTACAGTAATCCATAATACACACTCCTTTTATCGCTTAAATATGCCTGTTCTGTATTGATTTTAAATTAAAGTATTTTTATAGTGCTTATTTGCATAAAATCTGAAAATCAATCAGTAACCAGTTTAGACGCAAGCTTTTTTCTGATCTTCTGCAGGCGGGTACGCGCTGCGGAAGCGCTTATGCCGAACTCCTTGCCTATCTCTTCACTTGTATAACCACGTGTTTTCATAAGCAGAAGCTCCCTTTCCTTTACGCTCAGAACATCAAGCGCAAGCCTTGTTTCAACCTCGTCAATACGGGATGAGCTGTCAGGAACTTCAACAAAATCATATATTGCCGCTGTTTCAAGCATAAATGCTGTGTTTCTGTATCTGTCCGCACGCACATTGCGGGCAATAGAATAAATCAGCGCTCCGCCGCTTCTCACGGAATCCGCACGCGGGAGCCACCCCCACAGCTGTAAAAAGGTTTGCTGTGTTAAGTCCTCAGCGTCATCAAACGAAAAATCCCGCCTGAAATAACGGAATATTTTTTTGTAATACTTTTCATATATCTCGCCGAACAGTAAGGCAATATTATTTTCTTCCATAATTATAAAAATGTTTTGTAATTATTGGCGCTTGACATTATCTGAATAACGCTGAGTGAGCGCTTGGAGCATTTCAATGTGTTGCCTGCGGCAAAAAACAGCTTTCTGCTTTTGAGTATTTCAGGAGTTATATCCACCTCAAGGGTGAGCATATCTGAGCAGAGAACAACAGTGCCGTCCTCAATATTTTCAATAAACGCCTTATCAACAGACGCTTTATCAGCAAGAATTTTTACGCGTTCAATCTCAAAATCAACAGCAATCGTTTTTCCGTGGCGGTTCAAGAAATTTAAATTTGCGTTTTTTTCATATACCGCCAAACCGTTTATTATGATATTTGCTGTGCGTTCCCTCGCATTCCTGAATGCCGCCAACCCGTTTATCATATAGATATCATGATCGTTGCACTGAGCGCAGTCCACCTCTGAAACACCGTTAATCATATGAACCTGTGCGTCATTTTCTGCAAATATTTCGGTTGCAACATTTTTACACGCTATGCCGCCGTATGCTTCCATAATCTCCTCATCAGGCTCTTTGGGCAAAATAACGACAGCAGAATTTAGCTTTCTGACATTTTTCAATCCGTCAGCAGAATAACTGCGAAGGTCAAGAATGGCTATGTTAAGCACATTTTTTGTTAATGCATCATCGCTGTTTTTGCTTTTTCTTTTGAATAATGACATATCATCATCCCCTTCATAGAATTTCTGAGCGCTCTCACTTATTAAGACGGTTAAAAGGGCATTGGTGTCTGCAAAAAATCACAAAATTCAAAGATAAAGATTTTTAAGCATTATATCGGCGGCACTCAGCAGATTATCACACTTTGCAAAAAGAAGCGCATCAGTTTCCCCGCCGTGCCACAAATCAGGTATCATAATCACTTTCATACCTGCACAGCAGGCAGACAGTATGCCGTTTTTTGAATCTTCAACGGCAAAACATTCGGCAGGGTCAACACCGAGCTGCCGTGCCGCCGCAATGTATATATCAGGCTCAGGCTTAGACTTTTCAACCATATCGCCGCATATCACGCAGTCAAACATATTCGCTATATCGGCATCATTAAGGTTTCTGTAAACGCCGCGCCTGCTTGTTGACGATGCAATAGCAATTTTATATCCGCCGTTTTTTAGGGATTTGAGAGCTTCGTGAAGTCCGGGCTTCTGCGGCACACCGTTGGCGGCGAAATACGCCGAGGTACACTCACGGCACAGTGTGCGGAATTTATCAGTATCAAAATCAGCGCCGTAATGCTCTTTCAATATACCGTCAACCGCCGCTTCATTCATACCGAGAGTTTTTTGGGCAAGTTCAGACGGAGGGGATACATTCATTTTTTTACTTACGGCATCCCATGCGGAAAAGCATACGCTTTCCGTATCAAACAAAACGCCGTCCATATCAAATACAACTGCTTTCATAAAAACACTTCCCAAGCTTATTATAACCTACAAGAGCAATTACGGCAACAGCATAAAATAAAAGGCGCAGGGCAACCGAGCGGTTCATTCCTGCGCCTTAATAAATTTCTTCGCACATAAATAAAGCCCCGCTTTACAGCGGGGCTTTTCTCCGTCTTATGCGGGTCTTTCCGCAAAGTTACCTGTATAGAGCTGATAGTATTTGCCTTTCTGAGCAATAAGATCATCGTGGCTTCCGCGTTCAATGATGCTGCCATGCTCAAGTACCATAATACAGTCTGCATTTTTAACGGTTGAAAGACGGTGAGCAATAACGAAAGTGGTTCTGCCTTTCATAAGCGCATCCATGCCTTTCTGAACAAGCTCTTCCGTTCTTGTATCAATTGAGGAAGTTGCCTCGTCAAGAATAAGTACGGGAGGATCCGCAACAGCCGCTCTTGCGATTGCAAGCAGCTGGCACTGACCCTGTGAAAGGTTGCCGCCATCGCCGTCTATCATGGTGTCATAGCCGTCCGGCAGACGTGTTATGAAGCCGTGAGCGTTTGCAAGCTTAGCAGCGGCAATACACTCTTCGTCCGTTGCATCTATCTTGCCGTAACGGATATTCTCCATAATAGTGCCTGTAAACAGGTGAGTATCCTGAAGAACTATACCAAGAGTTCTGCGAAGATCGGGCTTCTTTATCTTGGTAATGTTAATTCCGTCATATCTAATCTTGCCGTCCTGAATATCATAGAAACGGTTGATAAGGTTTGTGATAGTAGTTTTGCCTGCACCTGTTGAGCCGACAAACGCTATCTTCTGACCCGGCTCAGCGTAAAGTCTGATGTCATGGAGCACCATTTTATCATCAGTATAGCCGAAATCAACACCGTCAAGCACAATTGCGCCCTCGAGCTTTTTATATGTTACGGAGCCGTCTGCCTGATGAGGATGTTTCCATGCCCACACGCCTGTTCTCTTATCAGATTCTGTAAGAGAGCCGTCCTCATGTTCAACAGCATTTACCATTTCAACATAGCCGTGATCTTCTTCCGGCTTTTCATCAAACAGTGCAAACACACGCTTTGTGCCTGCAACTGCCATAATGATTGAGTTCATCTGCTGGCTTATCTGTGCAATAGGCTGGTTGAAGCTCTTGTTAAGAGCCATGAAAGCAACTACAGTACCTACTGTGGCACCTGCAACGCCTGTTGCTCCGCCTACGCCGAGTGCAAGAGCCGCACCAACTGCAGCGCAAAGCACATAGCTGAGGTTTCCGATATTTACATTTACAGGCATCATCATATTAGCATATTTATTTGCCTTGTATGAGCTGAAGCGAAGTTCTTCGTTTATCTTGTCAAAATCCTGTTTTGCTTTTTCTTCGTGGCAGAACACCTTAACTACTTTCTGACCGTCAAGCATTTCCTCGATGAAACCGTCTACCGCACCGAGCGCTCTCTGCTGTTTGTCAAAGTATTTTCCTGAACGTGAAGTGAATTTTCTGGTAACAACTATCATTACGATCGCCATTACAACTGTGATTGCCGCAAGCACAACATTCATACTTACCATTGCCACAAATGCGAATATAAGGGTGATAAGTGAGTTGAAAATCTGCGGAATGCTCTGGCTTATAAGCTGACGCATAGTGTCTATATCGTTTGTGTATACGCTCATGATATCGCCGTGAGCATGTGTATCAAAATATTTAATGGGCAGCTTTTCCATATTGCGGAACAGGTCTGTACGCAGCTTTTTCATTGTTCCCTGGCTTACGTTTACCATTATTCTTGAATATGTGAAAGAGGCAATTATTCCCACTATATAAATAGCCGCAACCTTCATAAGTGCCTGAGCGAGACCGCTGAAATCATTTGAGCCTGATACTATCATAGGCTCTATATAATCATCCACAAGTGACTGGATGAACACCATTCCCTGCATCTGCGCGTAAGCAGAAACAATGATGCAGACAACAACGAAAAACCATGCCACTTTGTTGGTTGATACCATGTATTTCAGAAGGCGCGAAAAAGATTTTGCGCCGTTTCTGAGATTACTTCTGTTATCTTCTTTCATATTGCGCCCTCCTTCCTTACTGCTGGTCGAAATCTCCGCCGCCCTGCTGGGACTCGAAGATCTCGCTGTATATATCGTTGTTTTTCAAAAGATTTTCGTGTGTATCAAATCCGTTTACTCTGCCCTCGTCAAGAACGATTATCCTGTCTGCGTCTTTAACACTTGAAACACGCTGGGCAATAATAATCTTTGTAGTATCCGGAATAGCTGTTGCAAACGCCTTGCGTATTTTGGAGTCTGTAGCCGTATCAACAGCTGATGTAGAATCATCAAGAATAAGTATCTTGGGCTTTTTAAGAAGCGCCCTTGCAATACAGAGCCTCTGCTTCTGACCGCCTGAAACGTTTGTGCCGCCGCGCTCAATATAAGTATTGTACTTATCAGGCATACGCTCTATAAATTCATCAGCGCAAGCCGCTTTGCACGCCGCTATGCACTCTTCCTCAGTGGCGTCAGCATTACCCCATCTGAGGTTATCAAGTATAGTGCCTGAGAAAAGAACGTTTTTCTGAAGCACAACTGATACCTGATCCCTGAGCACTTCGGTATCGTAATTTCTTACATCCACACCGCCTACGCACACGCTGCCTGAGCTAACGTCATAAAGGCGGCAGATAAGATTTACAAAGCTGCTCTTGCCGCTGCCCGTACCGCCGATAATTCCGATAGTCTCGCCGGATTTGATATGTATATCAATATCACTGAGCGCGTTTTTATCGCTGTTTTTCCTGTAAGAGAAGCTTACATTGTTAAAATCAATGCTGCCGTCTTTTACTTCCTCAACGGCATTTTCGGGATTATGGATATCCGGCACCTCATTGAGCACCTGAGAAATACGGTGAACGCTTGCCATACTCATTGAGATCATAACGAATATCATGCTGAACATCATCAAAGACATCAGTATCTGCATTATGTATGAAAGCAGTGTTGTAAGGTTGCCCGTAGTCATATCGCCGGCAACAATATAGTGCGCGGCAAACCATGAGATAGCAATAGTACAGCCGTAAACGCAAAGCATAAGCGCCGGAGCATTAAGAGTAAGGTAACCTTCTGCCTTAATAAAGAGTTTTTTAAGGCGGTTTACTGATTTTTCAAACTTATCGTTTTCATAATCCTCACGCACATATGACTTTACTACTCTTATTGCCGAAATATTTTCCTGAATATCGGCGTTTACACGGTCATACGTATCAAAAGCCTTGTCAAAATATTTGAGAGAAGCTTTTACTATTATTATCAGAACAACGCCGAGCAGAACTATAGCACAAAGGAAAACCGCGCTGATCTTAACATTGATAAAGAAGCACATTATCATGCTGAACAGCAGTGTAAGCGGAGCCCTTGTTGCGATTCTGAGGGTCATCATATACGCGTTCTGAATATTAGTAACATCCGTTGTCATACGTGTTACAAGGCTTGGTGTGCTGAAGCGGTCTATGTTTGCAAAAGAAAAGGTTTGCACCTTATCGTAAATACCCTTTCTTAAATTTGCCGCAAAGCCTGATGACGCACTCGCAACATATTTTCCGCCGAGAGCGCCGAAAGCAAGGCTGAGAGCTGCCATAACAAGCATAAGACCACCGAACTTGTAAACATTGTTTATGTTGCCCGCTTCGATACCCTTATCGATAATGTACGAGGTAACGAACGGAAGCAGAACTTCCATAAACACTTCAAGCACAGTGAAAAGAATCGTCAGAAATGAATCTTTTTTATAGTTCTTTACATATCTTAGTACAGTTCTCAATTATTATTCCTCCGTTTCCATATATTTTTTAAAGCCGTTCCGTGCGCTTTCGTACACTTTTTTCTGGAGGCGGCACACCGTTTCCAGTTCCTCCTGAGAAAATTCCCCGAACAGTTCTTCTGCCACAACATCAAATTCACGCATAAGGCTGTTTTTTACACGGAGCGCTTTTTCGGTTGGTACAATCCTCTTTTGCCTGTTATCATTCTGCAAAGTTTCAAGAGTAATAAAACCCTTGCCGCATAATCTTTTCAGAACGGCTGACACAGTACTCTTAGAGGTGTCCACAGACTTTTTAAGCTCTGATACATTTACTCCGCCGTCACTGTTTGCTATATACAAAAGTATAATACCCTGCGAGGCGGTAAGGCCGAATTTTTCAGCCCTTGCATCCATGTACTTATCAAAAAAGATTGATATATCCTTGTTGAGCTTTATAATTTCCTGTTTTGTTTGTATTGATACCACCTTCTTAATAAAAGTTTGCGTGCTGACAATAAACAAGCAAACTAATCACTTACACATTAATATATATCACATAAACGCTTGATTTTCAAATAAAAATAGTTTATCATCTATAAAAGATGTTTATAGATAATTTGATAATCGTTAAATAATTAACACAGAGGTGAAATATAATGAACACAGTTCAGCTGGAGTGCTTTATAGAGGTATCGGAATGTCTTAATTTTTCGCGCGCCGCGGAAAATCTGAAAATGACTCAGCCCGCAGTAAGCCATCAGATAAATTCCCTTGAGGCGGAGCTGGGCACAAAATTGTTTAACCGAACAAGCAAAAGCGTTGAACTTACGCGTGACGGCATAAGGTTCATAGGCCCTGCTAATGACGCTCTTAAAATTTTAGGCAATGCAAAAATGAGGATAAGCGACAAAAGTGTTTCCGAAATATTGCCTATAAGTATAGTATGCCGTGAAATAAACATGACCCAAGTTCTGCCCGAAGTGCTTAAAAATGTAGTGCAGGAATTGCCGCTTTGCCGACCGTCCGTAAAAATAGCGCCGTTCATGCCCGTCTCTGCAGTTACGGAAAATGAAACAGCGGACGTAATATTTTCATACAAATCTGACGTTCCTGCGCAAAGCCGAATAATTTACAAAGAACTGAAAAAATGCCCGCTGTGCTGTGTGTGCAGTGAAAACAGCGAATTTGCTCAAAAGGACAAAATAAAATCAGAAGAACTGACAACTCAAAGCATGGCGCTGATTTCGCGCCACAGAAATATCCCCGAGCTGTTTAAAGTTGCGGCGTCATCAGCGGCGGCGCTTAAACAGAGCCAGATATATCTTTGTAATGATTACGAATCCGCTAAGCCCCTTATTCAGGCAGGGCTCTGCTGCTGCATACAGCCTGACCTGCCGGCAAAAAAAGAGGACGGTCTGAAATATATTCCTATCTCAGACTCGTCCCCCGTATCATTCGGTGTATACTATTCAACTTTGAAATCAAATCCCGTTCTCAAGAGATTTATTGAAATCACCCGCAGAACTCTCAGCGGAAATTAACCGTTTACGGCTATTTTGAAAACTATCTTTCTTGCGGTAACGTCTTTTTCTGCGCTGAGGCCGGGCATGTGCGCATCCTGAGGGTAAAGCAGCAGAAACGCGCCTTTTGTGAGCACGAAATCCATTTTTGCATCGCCTGTATAAAACGCTATATCCTGCCCTTTTGAATATCTTTCCTCTGTTTCCACAACATTTTCAAGCTTTGCCCAGCGTATTTTCTCTATTCCGGAAACAACATACTGAACGTCAATATATTTTTTATGCGCCTCGAAACGGCTGTTTTCATCCTGCTGTTTTGTGCGGTATGTCTGCACATTGGCAAACACCCTTTCACCGTCTATCTCATATGCGCCGTCCGGAAGCTTTTCAGCCTCAAATCTTTCAATAAACTCTGCGCATTTTTTAAGCAGCGGCTCTTTTTCATAATACTGAGCCATATTTTCCGCCTTATCAAAAATCATTTTAAAACCGCCTTTCAGCTATTATCTCCTAAAGCAACACGCCCAAGCGCATGCTTTAAAACCGAAATTTATCACCAATAAAAAATCCGACGGTAATGCCGCCGGATCTTTTATTTTTTAAACTCTTGAATCATCATTACGGTGAATATAGGTATCAAGCAGTTTCCAAACGGTTTTCTGCTCTTCCTTTGAAAGCGAAGTGATCATATCAATGATATTCTCATCAATTTCATCTTTCATTGCACCTGAAATGAAGTAATCTGCGTTTACTTCAAGAATTTCGCAGATACGGATAAAGCTCTTCATTCTGGGATAACTTCTGCCGGTTTCAATGTTTGAAATCTGATGCTCACTGAGACCGATCTGCTCCGCAAGTTCGCTCTGGTTGATACCGAGCTGCTTTCTCCTCTGCATGATACGCAGGCCGAGTATCGCCTGCTTGTCTATTTTTTTCATAATAACACCCCGAGAGAAATATTACCATATTTGACTTTTTGATTGAATGACTTTTAATTTGATTTGTGTTTTAAACTGAAAGTTTATCAAATGTTCATAAATTATCCAAACACTTTACATATATTGTAAATTAATTTCATTCAAAAAGGAACCGCGGCATTTATAAAGCCGCTGCACCCGGCATAGTCTCTCAATTTTTAATCAGACCGTATTACAATATAATTGACTTGCCCGTCATTTCAGCAGGCTGGTCAAGTCCCATAACCTTAAGCATTGTAGGAGCAATATCGCAAAGTCTGCCTCCCTCACGTACCTCGCAGGGATAGTTTACAACAATAAACGGAACAGGGTTGGTGGTGTGGGCTGTAAACGGCTCTCCGTTTTCATCAAGCATCTTATCAGCATTGCCGTGGTCCGCAGTAACAAACAGAACGCCGTCCATTTCTTTTACTGCCTCAACAAGTGAACCTACACACGCATCAACAGTCTCAACAGCCTTTACTGCCGCGGGAATAATGCCCGTATGGCCAACCATATCGCAGTTTGCGAAATTAACTATAACAGCGTCATACTTTCCGCTTCTTACTGCCTCATTGAGTTTTTCAGAAACTTCAGGAGCACTCATCTCAGGCATGAGGTCAAAAGTTGAGATCTTGGGTGAATCAACAAGTATTCTGTCCTCACCTGGATACTGCTTTTCTTCGCCGCCGTTAAAGAAGAAGGTAACGTGAGCATACTTCTGTGTCTCTGCAATTCTGAGCTGTGTTTTGCCAAGGTCTGAGATATATTCGCCGAATGTGTTTTTGAGGGTTTCCGGCGGGAATGCAACGCTTACATTAGGCATTTCCTCATCGTACTGAGTCATGCACACATAAGTGAGAGGCATATAGCCGTTTTTCCTTTCAAATCCGGTGAAATCGGGGTCAACAAATGCCCTTGTTATCTCTCTTGCACGGTCAGGACGGAAATTAAAGAAAATAACGCTGTCATTTGCCTGAACTCTGCCCTCTTTGCCGCCGATAACGGTGGGGATAACAAATTCATCCGTAAGATGTTTGCCGTCCTCATCAATCGTTTCATAAGATTCCTTAACAGCTTTTATCGGGTCGTCAGCCTGAATGCCTTCGCCGTAAACGAAAGCAGCGTAAGCTTTCTCAACTCTATCCCAGATATTATCTCTGTCCATAGCATAAAATCTGCCTGTAACGGTTGCAATTTTACCAACGCCGATTTCGGCAATTTTATTTTCGAGCTCTGCAAGGTCATCTGCGGCAGATGCGGGCGGAACGTCACGGCCGTCAAGAATAGCGTGGATATAAACATTCTCTACACCGTGCTTCTTTGCCATTTTCATAAGTCCGTAAAGGTGCTCTGTATGGCTGTGAACGCCACCGGGAGATACAAGGCCGATAAGGTGAAGAGCCTTGCCCTTTGCATTTTCCATAGCGCTTACAAGCACTTCGTTTTTATAAGCGTCTCCGTCTTCAAACGCCTTTGTAATTCTTGTAAGCGGCTGATAAACAACTCTGCCGGCGCCGATATTTGTATGGCCTACCTCGCTGTTGCCCATCTGGCCGTCCGGAAGACCTACATCAAGTCCTGAAGCGCCTATATAAGTCATGGGGCACTCTGCCATAAGTTTATCAAGATTTGGTTTTTTTGCCATGGAAATAGCGTTTCCGTATTCGGAATCGTTTCTGCCGTAGCCGTCCATTATACACAATACAACCGGTTTTTTCATCAGTATCTTCCTCCTGTTTTGACTGATACAGTTACGCGCAGTATACCGCGCGCAAAAAACGCGTATATATCAAAAGCCCTCTTGAGAGGGCTTTTTAATTACTTTGATGCCGCTTTAACAATAACTGAAAAGTCCTGAGCTTTAAGAGATGCGCCGCCGATAAGACCGCCGTCAACATTCTCCTTTGCAAGAAGCTCTTCTGCATTCTTGGCATTCATTGAGCCGCCGTACTGAACAACAAAAGCGTCTGCTGCGTCTTTGCCGTAAAGTTCTTCAACAACGCTGCGGATATAGCCGTTTACTTCATCAGCCTGATCTGCTGTTGCTGTTTTACCGGTGCCTATAGCCCATACAGGCTCATAAGCTATGATAACATTTTTGAGCTCATCTGCGGTAACGCCCTGAAGAGCAATCTTTGTCTGCATGCCTACTACTTCAAAAGTTACGCCCTGCTCTCTCTGCTCAAGAACTTCGCCGACGCAAAGAATAACTTTAAGACCTGCATCAAGTGCCGCGCGCACTCTCTTATTTACTGTTTCGTCTGTTTCACCGAAATACTGTCTGCGCTCTGAATGACCGATAATAACATACGGCACACCCATTTCTTTAAGCATAACAGCTGAAACCTCGCCTGTGAAAGCGCCGCTCTCAGCCCAGTGACAGTTTTCTGCGCCGATCATGATGTTTGAGCCTGCTGCAGCCTCAAGAGCCGCGGTAAGATCAACATAAGGAGCGCAGATAATAACATCACAGTCAGCGTCCTTTACAAGCGGCTTCATCTCGTTGATGAGAGCTGTTGTCTGGGACGGAGTGTTGTTCATTTTCCAGTTACCGGCAATTACTGCCTTACGAAGAGATTTGTTCATATTAAATTCCTCTTTTATATGATATAAAAATTTTAAATTGTTTTAGTTAGCCGATTTATACAAAATCAGTCTTTATCCATAAGAGCGGCAATACCGGGAAGCTCTTTGCCCTCAAGGAATTCAAGAGATGCGCCGCCGCCTGTGGAAATGTGGCTCATCTTATCACTGAAGCCAAGCTTTGTAACAGCTGCAACAGAGTCGCCGCCGCCTACGATTGAGATAGCGCCTGAATCAGCAACTGCTTTTGCAACAGCGATAGTACCTGCTGCAAAGTTATCCCACTCTGAAACACCCATGGGGCCGTTCCAAATAACGGTGCCAGCGCCTTTAATAGCGTTAGAGAAAAGCTCCTGAGTCTTAGGACCGATGTCAAGACCCATCCAGCCGTCAGGGATCTCATCGCTGTTAACTACCATAGCCTCTGTATTCTCGTCATATTCCTTACCTACTTTGTTATCAACGGGGATAAGGAACTTAACGCCCTTTGCCTTTGCATCTTCCATCATCTTGCCGGCATTTTCAACCTGCTCCTCTTCAAGAAGAGAAGTTCCGATGCTGTGGCCGAGAGATTTCATGAACGTATAAGCCATACCGCCGCCTACGATAAGAGTATCGCACTTATCAAGAAGGTTTGTGATTACGCCGATCTTATCGGAAACTTTTGCACCGCCGAGGATAGCAACAAGCGGTCTCTTGGGGTTTGAAAGAGCGCCGCCCATGAAGGTGATCTCTTTCTGGATAAGATAGCCGCAAACAGCGGGAAGATAAGCGGCAACGCCTGTTGTTGAGCAGTGTGCTCTGTGAGCGGTGCCGAAAGCATCGTTTACAAAAATATCAGCAAGGGAAGCAAGCTCTTTGGAGAAATTCTCCTCGTTCTTTGTTTCCTCTTTTCTGAAACGTACATTTTCAAGAAGCATAACATCGCCGTCATTGAGAGCGGCAGCCATAGCCTTTGCGTTTTCGCCTACAACATTTTCATCCTCTGCAAGCTTAACCTCTTTGCCGAGATATTCGGAAAGTCTTTTTGCAACGGGAGCAAGGCTGAATTCGGGCTTGTACTCTCCCTTAGGTCTGCCGAGGTGTGAGCAAAGAATTACCTTTGCGCCGTGCTCAACAAGATATTTGATTGTGGGCAGGGCGGCAACTATTCTCTTGTCATTTGTAATCTCTCCGTCCTTGAGCGGAACATTGAAATCACAGCGAACAAGAACTTTTTTTCCTGATACTTCAATATCCTCAATAGTTTTTTTGTTTAATGCGTTCATATAAATTACCTCTCTTAACATTAAGAATTTATAATGCAATTTTTTACGAAATTATTATAAGGTATATACACGGCAAAATCAATACATATTTTTCCACCAAAATCGAGCCGCTATTCGTCAATTTTTTGTCAAAGTCAATAAAAATACCGATTTTTAACTATACAGAATATGCCTTAAGCTGACTTCATGCGCTGATATCACTCTGTTTCCGTTTCGCCCGCAAATGAAGTTTGCATAAACTTTCGAAACTCATTTCCCCTTTTATCGTGCGCAAGCCACGCCTTGATATACGCCGAGGCGAAAGCTGTGCCGAAAAGCTCAGTTATGCCGAGTTCTTTAAATTTTAAGGAACTTTCATACTGAGCACCGTTCCTTATATCTACAACAAAAACAGGTATATCTCTTTCTGCCGCATCCCTGCAGAAATCGGCAAAATCACTGCTCTCGGTATTAAGTGTACCCGAGTGATACGGCCTTAAAATAACTGCGCGGGTATCCGAAGCGCATCTGCCGTATCTTCTGCCGGGAACAACAGAAAAAACTTCAATGCCCGAATATTCACAAAAGCTCATATTAAGACCTGTTTCTTTGCTTACTGTATTTTCCCATGCGGGATTATCAGTTATTTTTCCGCCACGGTATACCGCTGCAAAATCATCATTTACACAGCGAAGGGAATCGCTGTTTTCTGCAAACAGGGCAAGACGTGAAGCAGGCATGATTTTTGCATTTTCGCCGCTGTTTGCATAAGCCGCAAAAACACCGTGAACCGTGCGTGTTTCAAGAAACGCCGCCGCTGCGCAGAAATTTACAAATCCGTTTGTATTTTCATCATAAAGCGGCTTTGCCGCTGAAACGAAAACCGCAGTGCACGGCAAGCCCGCAAGTGCATACATAACTGCCGCCGCCGAATACTGAAGCGTATCCGTTCCGTGGCATACTATTATTTTATCAAAGCCGCCTTTGTATGCTAAAAGTATGTTTTCAACAAGCATATTAAGATATTCGGCGCAGAGATTTTCGCTCAGAACAGTAAACGGCGACGAAAATTCAAAATCTGCTCTGCCGCCAGCTTTTCTGTAAGCTGCCTCCAGCTTTGCCGCCGGGGACGCAACCGGCGAAAGAACGCCGCCGCTTAGTTCGCTGCCTATAGTGCCGCCCGTAAGGATAACTTTTATCTTCATATTCAGACCGCCTTTATTGTGGATATTTTATTATTCCTGCTGAAATGCGCATATAATCAAAAAAATCCGCCAAAACCGAAGTTTTGGCGGATAATGGTGACCCGGACGAGAATTGAACTCGTGTTACCGCCGTGAAAGGGCGGTGTCTTAACCTCTTGACCACCGGGCCATTGGTGGCTTTAACTGGATTCGAACCAGTGACACTGCGGGTATGAACCGCATGCTCTAGCCAACTGAGCTATAAAGCCATATAACAAAGCTGATTTCAAGCAAGGTAGATTATATTATATTGAAATGATTTTGTCAACACTTTTTTTAAAAACCTTTAAAATAGCACAAATGTTTGACTTTTGATTTGCTCCATGATACAATATTATAACAGATTATATATTACTAATCATCTGCAAAAACGGTGGTGAAAATCTTGAATAAAATAAATAAAACTCAACAGGCAGTCCTGGATTACATACAGAAAATAATCGGCGAGCGAGGTGTTGCGCCGTCAGTGCGCGAGATAGGAGAGGCAGTAGGCCTGCGCTCCACTTCCACTGTTCAGTATAATCTTAACGCGCTTGAAAAAGCAGGATATATTGAAAGAGACCCAAACCTGAAACGCACCATTCGCCTTACGGGCGGCAGTGCAAAATCCGTTTATGTTCCCCTGCTGGGCACAGTAACGGCAGGCATGCCCATTCTTGCACAGGAGCAGATAGAAGAATACATACCCGCCGCAGTTGACAGAAACGGCGAATATTTTGCCCTGCACGTGCGCGGCGATTCTATGATAAACGCCCATATTGAGGACGGGGATATAATTATAGTTAAGCGCACCCCCGTGGCTCATAACGGCGATATAGTTGTTGCGCTGATAGGTGATGAAGCAACGGTAAAAAGATTTTACAAGGAAAAAGGCTGTTTCAGGCTTCAGCCGGAAAACGACAATTACGAGCCTATAATCGTGAAAGAGGCGGCAGTTCTCGGCAAAGTCGTTTCCCTCATACGCAATTACGGCTATTGATAAATGATGTATTATATGCTATAATTCGTAAAAAAGTTTATAATATACATAAGTAAATGTTTACAGGAGATGTTTATATGGCGGAATGCAGTCATGACTGCTCTTCCTGCTCGCAGAACTGCGGGGAAAGGAAAGAGCCGAAAAGCTTTTTGAAGCCGATGAATAAATATTCCAATATCAAAAAAGTTATAGGCGTTGTAAGCGGCAAAGGCGGCGTTGGCAAAAGTCTTGTTACCTGCCTGCTTGCTTCGGCATGCGCGAAAGCCGGTTTAAAAGTCGGCGTGCTTGACGCGGATATAACAGGCCCGTCCGTGCCGAAATCATTCGGCGTTTCAAAAAGAGCTATGCAGGACAGCGAATGCCTGCTGCCTAACATTACTGAAAGCGGCATAAAGGTAATGAGTATCAACATGCTGCTTGATAAAGAGGATTCGCCCGTTGTATGGCGCGGCCCCGTTATAAGCGGAGTTGTTGAGCAATTCTGGAGCGACGTTCGCTGGGGCGAACTTGATTATCTTTTTGTTGATATGCCCCCGGGAACGGGAGATGTTGCGCTGACCGTTTTCCAGAGCCTTCCGGTTGACGGCATCGTTATAGTTTCCACACCTCAGGAACTTGTAAAAATGATAGTGGGCAAAGCCGTTAATATGGCTAAAATAATGAACGTGCCTACTCTTGGCCTTGTTGAGAATATGAGTTATTTTATCTGCCCCGACTGCGGCAAAAAGCACTATATTTTCGGCAAGTCAAAAATTGACGAAACAGCTGCCGAGCTTGGATTGCCCGTGCTTGCGAAGCTGCCCATAGACCCTGAGATGAACCGCCTTGTTGACGAAGGCAGGGTTGAGGATATAGAACTCAGCGAGCTTGACGAATTTGTAAGCGCACTTGAGGGAAAATAATGTTCTTACCAAGCCGCGCGGAAAGTGCGGCTTGTTTGAATTACAGTAATAAAACCGCTTTAGAAAGGGTGTTTTAAGTGGCGAAAAGAGAAGACTATATTTCATGGGACGAATATTTTATGGGCGTTGCCCTGCTTTCAGCAATGCGCAGCAAAGACCCCAATACACAGGTAGGAGCCTGCATTGTGAATGATGACAACAGAATAGTGAGCGTGGGCTACAACGGATTTCCGCGCGGCTGTTCGGACGAAGTTTTTCCGTGGGAGCGAAAAGCGGATAATCAGAATGACACCAAATACCCGTTTGTGTGCCACGCTGAGCTGAATGCAATTCTTAACTCAAACGGAATAGGCGTAAAAGGCTCCAGAATATATGTTGCGCTTTTCCCCTGCAATGAGTGCGCCAAAGCCATAATTCAGGCAGGTATAAAAGAGATAATTTACATAAGCGATAAATACGCTGATACAGACAATAACCGAGCCAGCCGAAGAATGCTTGAGGCGGCGGGAGTAAAACTTACAAAATTCGAAAGCAAAAAGAAAATAGAAATAGATTTTGAAGCGGAGAATATTTGATTTGGAAATAGATATTTACGATTTTGACAAAACCCTTGTGCCGTTTGACAGCGGTTCGCTTTTTATAGGATACTGCGTGCTTCATTATCCGTGGATAATCATATTGATACCGGCAATACTTATTGCACTGCTTCTCACGGTTTTTAAAATAATAAGCTTTACCTCGTTTAAAAAGATGTGTTTTCTGTTCACTCCAATGATACCGCTTGAAAAAGCCGTTAAAAAATTCTGGGACAGGCATGAAAAGCAGTTGTTTCCTTGGTTTTTTGAAAGAAAACGCACGGCAGTGGTAATAAGCGCTTCTCCCGATTTTCTGCTTGATGAAATAGCCAAAAGAGCAGGATTTGATTATCTTATCTGCACACGGCACAGCGAAAAGACAGGCGCCATAGTAGGCGAAAACTGCCGGGGCGAGGAAAAGGTGCGCCGCCTTTATGAAAAATTCAATAAAGATGACATAAAGGTAATTGATGTATATTCCGATTCATACAGGCATGACCGCCACATTTTTTCACTTGCCACAGGCAAATGCTATCACATAGAGGGCGGCAAGCGTGTTGAATTTTCATTTTCGGAAAAATATAAGGACTGATAACAATGAAAGAGAAAAGAGGAGCGGCAATGGGAATCACCGTGCTTGCGGTGGTTCTTGCATTTCTCGTTGTTGCCGGTGTGTTGTATTATAATAAGGTATATAAACCGTCAGTACAGCAGGCTGTTCAGGAAACCACCTCATACAAAGCGGGCGGAACAGAGCCGCAGAAAGCAGGTAAACGAACTCTTGTGGCAAAAAACTCAACCGTTTCCGTTTATGTTGACGGCGATTTCGTAATAATAGACAACGATGGCACAGAGGAAGAATTTTCTGACTGGAATGAGAATTTCGGCAAGTATGACACACAGGTTTACTATGCTGATTTTAACAGTGACGGAAGCAAGGACATCATTATAGTTGATGACGAGGGAGAAGGAGATATAAAATCCAAAAGGCTGTACGGCCTGTATGTTTTGACTTTAAAAGATGAAAAATCCGAAAACACTTATAAAGTCTCCTACACCAACTCGGATAACTGGCTGTCAAATTTTAACAGTATTGTTACCTGTTCGCTGAACCAGCTGAAGATAGATCCGCAAATAATTCAGTTCGTTATGGACTACAACGGCGTAAGTGTTCCGCTTGACGCAGATACAGGCCTTGCTCCGGAAGGAACACGTGCATGGTACACCGAAACCGCAAAAACCGAAAACGGCGAAAATGCGAAACTGAAATCAGTAAGACTCAGCGACGCGTATATAACATATGATGAAAAAACAAACAGCGCCGAGGCTCAGATTTATGTTTACGCCACGTATGACGGCGCCGCCGAACAGAATGTGGGAATTATTACAACAGGCATAGAAATTTACAACGGAAACCTTGATATTAAGGAAAAAAGCGTAGTTTACTCAGCTAATGAAGATCTTGCCGTTGCCGCGCCAAAACGATAAACAGGCAGATATTGAAAATCTTAATTTTTTATAAAATGGGCATCATAATAAAGCATAATTATTGATGTTTTGATTTTCCTGTGGTATAATTCGCATAAAATCTGCAAAGGAGCGGCACGAATGAGCGTTATAATAACGGCGGACTCCACATGTGATCTGCCGAGATCTGTAATTGAATCAAGAAAAATAAAAATAACGCCGCTTTCAATACTGCTTGGCAGCGAATCATTCCTTGACGGCGAGGAGATAACGCGTGATGACATTTATGCCCATGTTTCAAAAACAGGCGAAATGCCAAAAACCGCGGCAGTGCCTCCCGCTTCATATTATGACGTATTTTCCGAAGCAGCTCAAAACGGCAGCAGCGTAGTTCACATAAGTCTTTCAAGCGCTGTTTCCTCAAGTTACCAAAATGCCGTTACCGCCGCTCAGGATTTTGACAACGTATACGTTGTAGATTCAAAGAACCTATGCGGAGGAATGGGTCTGCTTGTTTTGAAAGCATGCGACCTTAGAGACAAAGGGTTTGAGGCTAAAAAAATAGCAAGCCGTATCCAGTCTTTGGTGCCGAAAGTTCATTCCACTTTTGTGCTTGATAATCTTGTTTATCTCTACAAAGGAGGGCGCTGCAGCGCAGTTGCAAAATTCGGCGCAAATGTGCTTGGCATAAAACCTGTTATCGGGGTAGACAATCAGACGGGCACAATGGATGTTGTAAAGAAATACAGAGGCAAAATGGATAATGTTTACAGGCAGTATGTAAACGACACTTTTAATGACGCGCAGAAAATGGATACAGACCGCATTATTATTGCTAATTCCGGAAGCGTTGCCGGCGAGATAACTGCGTTTGCCAAAGGTGTTGCAAGCGGAAAAGCCGAATTCGGAGAAATAATCACGGCAGACGCAGGCTGCACAATATCATCACACTGCGGACCAAAAACTTTTGCCGTATTTTATATGAAAAAATAAGAATATGCTATATAATCAAGCGGTGCAGAAAGCGCCGCTTTTTTTATTGTTTATATAAGCTCCGCGCGGTCTTTACGGACTGACGCGGATTTATTAATGTTTTTACATTTTTATTTTAATGTTAATTTTTTCATAAAAGAAATGTTTTTTGCAAAAAAAATTACAGAAATTTTCAAAATGCTAAAAACGCAGTAACCGTGCGCCTGACGGCGATTAAGAATCTAAAAGTTAAATTTACCCGCCTTGAACAACATCAAATATTATTGTATAATGATTTTCCGAGGGCGGTGAAAGATTTGAGTCTGAAAGACGATATTCTGAAAAAGCTGCGTGAAAGCGGCGGATATATCAGCGGAGAGAGCCTTGCAAAAAGCTTCAGCAAGAGCCGCGCGGCTGTGTGGAAAGCCGTAAATTCACTCAGAGATGAGGGGTACCCCATTGAGGCGCACACAAAAAAAGGCTACCGCCTTGCCGAAAATCCGGATGTTCTTAATGCAGATGAAATTTTGAACTTCGCGGAAAATAAAATAAAGGTTTTTTACCAAGAAACCGTTGATTCTACCAACAATTACGCAAAAAGAATACTTGCAGACGGCGAATGTTCAGAATTTCTTGCCGTTTCCGCCCAGCAGACAGCAGGACGCGGAAGGCAGGGAAAAGTATTTTACTCGCCAAAAGGCACGGGCGTTTATATGAGCCTTGTGGTTCACCCCGATTCGCCTTTGCAAAACGCAGTTTCAGCAACCACTGCGGCGGCAGTTGCGGTGTGCAGGGCTATTGAAAAGATAACTGATAAACACCCCGGTATAAAATGGGTGAACGATGTTTTTCTTGACGGAAAAAAAGTGTGCGGTATACTGACGGAGGCTGTCTCTGATTTTGAAAGCGCAACCGTTTCTTCCGTAATTATAGGAATAGGTATAAATATAAAGACTTCAGATTTTCCGGACAGCGTTGAGAACGGCGGATGCCTGGGTGCCGATATAAGCAGAGCAAAACTTGTGGCGGCAGTAAGTGATGAACTGCTGAAAATAGTCAACGGCTCTTACGGCGATTTTATAGACTATTACAGAAGCCGCAGCATCGTTATAGGCAAAAACATAAGATTTCTTGAAAACGGGGTATGGAAAGAGGCGAAAGCCGCAGGTGTTGATGATTTCGGCGGGCTGGAAATAATCCTGCCTGACGGTGAACTTCAAACACTGAGAAGCGGCGAAATAAGCATCAGAGAAATATGAAAACAAATTTCAGCATAAAATTTATAAATTTAAAATTTTTAAAAACAAAAAAAGGCAAATCATTAATTTCTGCGGCGGTGCTGCTGATAATCGGCATTCTCTGCGCGTCAATCGTGCTTTCAGTTCGCTCCGCAGAAAAGCCGAATCTGTTTGAAACAGATGCTCAATATGTAGAAGGCATCGATGTTTCAAGCCACAACGGGCAGGTAAACTGGCAGTCGGTTGCAAACGCGGTTGATTTTGCTATAATCAGGATTGGCTACCGTGGCTACGGCACGGGAGCCGTTGTGGAGGACAGCCTGTTTGACAGCAATATGAGCGCCGCAAATGACGCCGGTATTCCGGCGGGAGTATATTTTTACTCCCAGGCGGTAACCAAGGAAGAGGCACGTGAAGAAGCCGAATTTGTGCTTGACGCACTAAAAGGATATGATGTTGATCTGCCTGTATTTATTGATTATGAATACGCGCACGGCAGTGAGGGGGAACTTACAGGAAGGCTTTATGACGCAAAGCTTTCCAAATCCGAAGCGGCTGAGATAATAAACGCTTTCTGCGAAAAGATAACACTCAGCGGCAGATATGCCGGAGTATATTCTTCCTCTTCTATGCTTAATCAGCACATAGACACTTCCCGGCTGAATGACGACCTTTACATATGGGTTGCCGATTATAATGAAACTGTCACATATCTTGGCGCGTACGATATATGGCAGTACACAAAAAGCGGCTCCTGCGATGGAGTCAACAGTAAGAGCGTTGATATGAACTACTGGTTCACCAACGGATAAACACTGAAAGGATGATTCAATGTCACTCACTAAAGGATTACGCTCGGCAGCTGCATTCCTGCTTGCTGCCATCATGGTATTCTCTTTCCCGGTATCCGCAATGGCGGTGACAACAAGCTATTCTAAATACACCGGAAAGACTTATACCCACAACGCAAAATTTGACGGCTATGACAGACACAACGGCATTGACGTGTCTTCTCACAACGGTGATGTAAACTGGCAGAGCGTTAAAAACGACGGAATCGAATACGCCGTAATACGCGCAGGCTTTACCGGTTACACAAAATCAAAACACTCAATAAACGCTGACCCCAAGGCGGCAGAAAACATCGAAGGCGCAAAAGAAGCAGGTCTCCCCGTAGGCGTTTACTGGTTTTCACAAGCGCTCAACGAGAGCGAAGCAAGAGCCGAAGCTCAGAAAACTCTTGAGATACTCGGCGATTACAATCTTGAACTGCCTGTATTCTATGACTACGAATTTTACGGAGTGCCAGACGGCAGACTTGATTCTGCGTGGGCAAACAAAACAATAACAAAAGCCCAGATGACTGCAAATGTACGCGCATTCTGCGAAGTTATTGAAAACGCAGGCTATGAAGCAGCTGTGTACGCAAACAAATCCTTCCTTACAGATCAGATTGACGGCGCGGCTCTTTCAAAAGACTACAAAGTATGGCTTGCTCACTTCACAACAAAAACAGACTATTCAGGCGACTACTATATGTGGCAGTATACCGAAAGCGGTAAGGTAAACGGAATCAGCGGCGATGTGGACTGTGATTTCATGTATCTGCCCAAGGGTGTTGAAGTAGGCACTGCAGTAAGAAACTTCAATGTTTACGCACGCGGCAACGGCGGCAAGGATCTTTACCTTGAATGGGATGAAGTTCACGGCGCAGACAGATATGAAATATATACAGTCTCACAAGGCAAGGAATATCTTAACGGCGAATCTTCCGAAAGCAAATACAAATTCACTAACCTTACTCCCACATGGGAATACGATGTAAAAGTAAAGGCATATAATCAGGATGATGAGCTTGTTGCAGAAAGCGGAATTTACAGAATCTGCGCAGGCAACGCGCCTGTAGAAAACATTAAGCTGACCAGAAATTCTTCCTCAAGCGTAAAAATTTCATGGGATGCAACTTCAGGACACGGATATATTGTTCAGTGGTCAAAGAGCAAGGACTTTTCATCATCAACAGGCACTGCTACAATCAGCGGCTCAGGCACAACAAGCTACACGCTTAACATTGCAAATGCCAAGGATTACTATGTACGTGTAAGAGCATACAAGAATTTCAACGGCGGCACAGTAGTAGGCGATTTCTCTGAGGGCGTAAAGCTTGACCAGGCACTTTCTGCTCCGACATGGTATGACGTATACGCACGCGGCAACGGCGGCAAGTCACTTTATCTTGATTGGAACACCATTTCAAATGCAGACGGATACAAAGTATATATCGTTTCAGGCGATAAGGAATACCTTAAAGGCGATGTAAAGGAAAGCAAGTTCACTTTCACAGACTTCACTCCTTCATGGGAATACACCGTAAAGGTAGTTGCATACAACAAGTACAGCTCAGCTTCATCAAAGACAACTGTAGGCGCGGCACCCGCGGCTCCCACAGGACTTGATGTTGAAATGAACGGCAACACAATTAAAGCCACATGGGATGTTGCATCCTGCCACGGATATTACATTCAGTGGGCAACTGACGAGAGCTTTAAGAATGTTGTAGGCGGCGAATACATCAACGGCTCAGGAAGCACAAGCTACACTATAAAAGCAGACACTACACAGTCTTACTATGTAAGAGTAAGAACATGGAAGAACTACCAGGGCTCAAAGCTTTACAGCGATTTCTCTGCTCCTGTTAAATCAGGTGCAAAACCGTCCGCACCTACATGGTACAACGTATATGCACGCGGCAACGGCGGCAAGGCGCTTTATCTTGATTGGAACACCATTTCAAATGCTGACGGATACAAAGTATATATCGTTTCAGGCGATAAGGAATACCTTAAAGGCGATGTAAAGGAAAGCAAGTTCACATTTACTGATCTTACTCCTTCATGGGAGTACACCGTAAAAGTAGTAGCATACAACGACTACGGCTCTTCTTCATCAACAACAACCGTCGGAGCAGCTCCTGCGGCTCCCACAGGTCTTGAAGCAACATCAAGCGGCAGCACAATTAAAGCCACTTGGGACGTTGCATCCTGCCACGGATATTACATTCAGTGGGCAACTGACGAAAGCTTTAAGAATGTTGTAGGCGGTGAATTTGTAAACGGCTCAGGAAGCACAAGCTATACAATCAAAAACATCAGTTCCTCAAAAACTTACTACGTAAGAGTAAGAACTTGGAAGAACTACCAGGGCTCAAAGCTTTACAGTGACTTCTCCGCTCCCGAAAAATCTATCGCAAAGCCTTCAGCACCGACAGGATACAACGTATATGCACGCGGTAACGGCGGCAAATCGCTTTATCTTGAATGGAACGCTGATGCAAATGCGGAAGGATACAAAGTATATATCGTTTCCGGCAATAAGGAATACCTTAAAGGCGATGTAAAAGAAAACAAATTCACTTTTACAGACCTTACTCCTTCATGGGAATACAACGTAAAGGTTGTTGCATATAACGATTACGGCACTGCATCTTCAACAACAACCGTGGGAGCGGCACCTGCTGCACCAACAGGACTTGAGGTTGAAGCCAGCGGAAACACAATTAAAGCAAACTGGGATATTGCATCCTGCCACGGATATTACATTCAGTGGGCAACTGATAAAGACTTTAAGAACGTTGTAGGCGGTGAATTTGTAAACGGCTCAGGAAGCACAAATTACACAATAAATGTTGACGGTTCAAAGACTTACTACGTAAGAGTAAGAACTTGGAAGAACTATCAGGGTTCAAAACTTTACAGCGATTTCTCTGCTCCTGAAAACGTAACTGTTAAATAAAGCAGAATAATCCCAAACAAAAAAAGCGGCCCGGCATGCCTCAGGTATGCCGGGCTGTTTCAATATCAAAGAAAAAACGGCGGGACTGATAAACAGTCTGCGCCGTTTCTTTATTAAAACATTTGATTTTATTTCATGTTTTTATATGGCTTTTTCTTATCTACCCAGCCCTCTTTGTTTACCTGCCTTGCGCGGGCAACAGAAAGCGCTTTTTCGGGCACATTATCAGTAATTGTAGAGCCTGCCGCCGTAAACGCATAATCGCCTATCTCCACAGGAGCCACAAGATTTGTATTGCAGCCTATAAACGCGCCGTTGCCTATCTTGCAGCGATGCTTGTTTTTGCCGTCATAGTTAACAGTAACCGTGCCGCATCCGAAGTTTACGTTGCTTCCCACATCGCTGTCTCCTACATAGGTAAGGTGAGCGCACTTTGTGCCCTCTCCCATAACGGAATTCTTAATCTCAACAAAGTTGCCGATATGCACTTTTTCCCCTACAACGCTGTTTGCTCTTATTCTTACAAACGGGCCGCAGTCGGCTCCGTCCTTAACTTCACTGTCCGTTACCTGGGTATTGTTCAGTTCAACGCCGTTTCCGATTTTTGAATCCTTGATATAGCTGTTTGGCCCTATAACGCAGTTTTCACCTATCTCGGTCTTGCCGCGAAGAATAGTTCCCGGAAGAATAGTGGTACCCTTGCCAATTTTTACGTCTGCGCCTATCATAACTCCGTCAGTACACGGAATATCAACGCCGTTAAGCATATGCGCATCATTTATATTGCGGCGCATAATGTTATTGAGTATGTTGAGCTGTTTTCTGTCATTAGCGCCGAGCACGGATTCGTTGTTTTCACACACATAGGCGCCTGCGTTTTTGCCCTGCCCAAGCAGTATTGCAAGGCTGTCTGTAAGGTAATACTCATTCTGAGCGTTGTTGTTTGTAATATTATCAAGAGCGTAAAGAAGATCATTACCGGCAAACCAGTAAGTTCCTGCGTTTGACTCATTTATCTTCTTTTCTTCTTCGTTTGCATCCTTGTGCTCAACTATGCACAAAAGCCTGCCGTTTTCGTCTCTTTTTACGTGGCCTATTCCGTTTGTATCCTCTACTATTGCTGAAATAAGCGTAATCGCATTTGCGTTTTCCTTATGATAGTCATAAGCGCTGTTAATAGTGCCTGCGTCCATAAGAGGGCCGTCACCGTTGAGTATCAGTATATCATCGTCCCTGTGCTTTTCAACAAAACTGCGCGCGCACATTACTGCGTGCCCCGTTCCGAGCTGAGGATTCTGATAAGCAGACTCTACTCCATCGGGCAGATAAGCCTCAACTATCTCGTGCTTATAACCTGTAACAACGCAGATTTCCTCGCACCCCGCCTCTTTTACGGCTTTTATAACGTAATAGAGCATCGGCTCAAAAAGCACTTCACACATAACCTTAGGCATATCGGATTTCATTCTGGTGCCCTTGCCGCCGGCAAGAATAATCGCGCATTTCATATAAAAAACCTCTCTTTTTTTGGTGTCTACTACATTATGCACTAAAAGCGGGGTTATTTCAATATCATTTTTCACTAATTTAGGAAAATATAACAACTGCATAAAAAAATATTTGTATTTTAATTTATTATATGCTATAATACTAGCACAATATACCGGCAAAAATTGTATATCTTTATTCACCGCCGGTAATTTAATTAAAAAAATATGGGAGGTACTCATTACTATGAGCCACAAGTATGTTTATTTGTTCTCTGAGGGCGATGAAACCATGAGAGAACTCCTTGGCGGCAAGGGCGCCAATCTTGCGCAGATGACAAGACTGGGCATGCCTGTTCCCCAGGGCTTCACAATCTCTACCGAAGCCTGCACCCGTTATTACGAGGACGGCAAGGTTATCGCTCCCGAAATCGAGGCTGAGATTTATGAATATCTTGCCAAGATTGAAAAGATCAATGAAAAGAAATTCGGCGATCCCGAATGCCCGCTTCTTGTTTCCGTTCGTTCAGGTGCGCGCGCTTCAATGCCCGGCATGATGGACACTATCCTCAACCTTGGTCTTAACGATGAGGTTGCAGAGGGCCTTATCAAGGGCAATCCGGATCCTTCATTCGCACGTTTCGTTTATGACTCCTATCGTCGTTTCATCCAGATGTTCTCAGACGTTGTTATGGAGCTTTCAAAGAAAAAGTTTGAGGTTATCATTGATGAACTCAAAGCTAAGAAGGGCGTAACTTACGACGTTGAGCTTGATACAGACGATATGAAAGAGCTTGTTAAACTCTTCAAAGAGTTCTACAAGAGCGAAAAAGGCGTTGACTTCCCCACAGATCCTAAGGAGCAGATGATGGAGGCTGTTAAAGCCGTATTCCGTTCATGGGACAACCCGCGTGCAAACGTATACCGCCGTATGAACGACATTCCTTATTCATGGGGCACAGCTGTTAACGTTCAGCCGATGGTATTCGGTAACCTCAACATGAAATCAGGCACAGGCGTTGCCTTCACACGTAACCCCGCAACAGGTGAAAAAGGCCTTTACGGTGAGTACCTCATCAACGCTCAGGGTGAAGACGTTGTTGCCGGTGTTCGTACTCCTTCCCCGATCTCAAAGCTTCAGGAAGAGATGCCCGAGGTTTACGCTCAGTTCCATGACATCGCAATGAACCTTGAAAATCACTACAAAGATATGCAGGATATGGAGTTCACCATTGAAAACGGCAAGCTCTATATGCTTCAGACCCGTAACGGCAAGAGAACTGCCGCAGCCGCTCTCAAGGTTGCAGTTGATCTTGTTGACGAAGGCATGATCGATGAGAAAGAAGCTGTTCTCCGTGTTGAGCCGAAGCAGCTTGACGCTCTTCTTCATGACCAGTTTGACGCAGCTGCTCTTAAAGCTGCTACTCCTATCGGAAAGGGTATTGCCGCTTCTCCCGGTGCTGCCTGCGGTAAAGTTGTATTTACTGCTTTGGACGCTAAAGAGTGGGCAGAAAAAGGCGAGAAAGTTGTTCTTGTTCGTCTTGAAACCTCTCCTGACGATATCGAAGGCATGGTATCTGCTGAAGGTATCCTTACAGTTCGCGGCGGTACAACATCTCACGCTGCCGTTGTTGCTCGTGGTATGGGTACTTGCTGTGTATCCGGCTGCGGCGAAATCGCAATGCATGCAGACGAGAAATACTTTGAACTCGGCGGCAAGAGATATAACGAAGGCGATTATATTTCAATCGACGGTTCTACAGGTAATATCTACGGCGAAGCTATCCCCACAGTAAGCGCTTCAATCAGCGGCGACTTCGGCCGTTTCATGGCATGGGCAGACAGCTACCGTAAGCTTAAAGTAAGAACAAACGCAGATAACCCGAGAGATACTGCTCAGGCTCTTAAATTCGGCGCAGAAGGCATCGGCCTTTGCCGTACAGAGCACATGTTCTTTGAGGGCGACAGAATTAAGTCTATCCGCAAGATGATCGTTGCAAAAGACGCTGAATCACGCGAGGCTGCTCTTGAGGAAATCCTTCCCCTTCAGCAGGGTGACTTTGAAGCTATGTATAAGGAACTCAACGGACTTCCGATGACAATCAGATTCCTTGATCCTCCGCTTCATGAGTTCGTTCCCACAAAAGAAGATGAAATTGCTGAGCTTGCCGGCGAACTTAACATCACAGTTAAGGAACTCAAAGAGATCTGCGATTCACTTCACGAGACAAACCCGATGATGGGTCACCGCGGACTTCGTCTTGCAGTTACCTATCCTGAAATCGCAAAGATGCAGACTAAGGCTGTTATCCGTGCCGCTATCAACGTTTCCAAGGAAACAGGCGTTAAGATTGAGCCCGAAATCATGATCCCGCTTTCATGCGATTCTAAGGAACTCAAGTATGTTAAGGACATCGTTGTTGAAACTGCTGATGCAGAGATTGCAGCTGCAGGCGTTGAAATGAAGTATGAAGTTGGTACAATGATCGAGATCCCGCGTGCTGCTCTTACAGCAGGCGATATCGCTAAGGAAGCTGAATTCTTCTGCTTCGGTACAAACGATCTTACTCAGATGACATACGGCTTCAGCCGTGATGACGCAGGTAAGTTCCTTGATTCTTACTATGATGCAAAGATCTTCGAATCTGATCCGTTTGCTAAGCTTGATACAGTTGGCGTTGGAAGCCTTATGAAGATGGCTGTTGCAGCCGGTAAGGCAACCCGTCCTGACCTCCACTGCGGTATCTGCGGTGAGCACGGCGGCGACCCGAGCTCAGTTGAGTTCTGCCACGAAATCGGCCTTGATTATGTGTCATGCTCACCGTTCCGTGTTCCGATCGCTCGTCTTGCAGCAGCACAGGCAGCTATCAAGAGCTCTAAATAATTAAATACAAGCATAAGCATTTCGCAAGCTTCACAGTAACGCTTGAGGATGCTAATAAGTATCTGTATTCTTTCTCCACGCACAAAAGAGTGCTTGGCAGTAAAGATATCACGATAAACTTGTATATCTAAAACTAATCCCCGATTACAGAAATGTAACCGGGGATTTTTGTATATACCGCCAACATTGAAACGTGCTAATTAATATGGTAAAATCAATATAAATTCAAACTGCAAATAAAAATTGTACCAAAACAAATTAAAGCATTATAAAAAGAGGATTTATGAGTTTCAACAAGTTAGAATTCACTTCAACTCATAGCAAAAACAATATTGATAAAATAATAGAGGAATGTGAAATTTACCGAAAAGATCTAATTCGCTATTGTTTACAACATTTTGAATTTGAGTATGAATATGCAGAAGACTGTGTTCAGGAAGCATATGCGGCTTTATATGAAAATTTATCCCGTGGAATAGAGATTAAGAACTATAAAGCTTGGCTATATAAAGTTGCAATGAATTATAAAAACAAAGCGATTAAAGATAAGGTAAAACGAGATGAATTTTCATTTCTCACTAATGAGGATAAAGACAAAACTTTAGAAAACACCGTTTCCTACAATCCTGATTATTTAGAAAATTTGGTTTCAGATTATGAAATTGAGCGAAGATATATTGAAATAATTTCTTCATTAAGCAAAGAAGAAAAGAATTTGTATATAAATCATTATTTAAAAAAGAAAACTTTTACAGAAATAGGTTTAGAATTTGGAATTAAGGCAAGCACCGTTGAACGCCGCCATGCAAAATTAAAAAAGAAAATAATAAAAATGGCAAGAAATATTGATAAATAAAAAATTTGTATTAGTTTTTCTATGATTTTTGACACATAGAATATAGGATGGTTAAAGTGAGTAAAAAAACACATAAAAAAGATGATTTATTTGATAAGCTCAACTCGAAATTAGCTGACTTATCAGAGCAAGATATTAAATCATTAATAGATATAGAAATGAAAAAATCCCCTGATGAAATCAATATGGATTATATTGACTTTTGTTATGATATATTAGCGGCAAAGAAAAATAATCCCCCGCAAATAATTATCAGGGAAAACAAACATAAAAAAATAAGGTTTTCACGAGTTTTAATTGCAACGGCTGTTTTGATAATTTTTGCCGCCACTACATTATCGGTATCAGCTTATGTGTTTGATTTTAACATTCCATCATATATTGCTCACGTTATTGATGGTAATGCTCAAGTTGATCCAAATTTAAATAATGCGGATACAACAGCTGACGGCTATACACTGACCGATACCGAGGTAGCAAAACAACTTGCTGACTACGGTATCACTCCGGTTACTTTTCCGGAAGAGATGATAAAAGAAAACTGTTCAATTATCAGCATTGAAAATATAACTACCGACGAAAGCGTTCAAAAAGAAATATATGTTCTCTTTGAATATTTTGGCCACTCAGGCAGCCTTTCGATTTCACAATTAAACGAAGAACATGAATGGGTCGGAGAAGAAACTGTTATGGAGGTAACCTCTGCCGAAATGATACATATAAACGGCATGGATATTTTGATTTTTGAGCAGGAAGGAAATTGCAGTATCATATATAGAGATGGTTTGACAAAATACAACATATCCATTGAATGCGATATGGATATGGCATTGAAATTTGCAAAATCAATTAAGTAATGATAATCAAGTTATTAAAAAGGAATAATACTATGCAAGATTGACATATGCAGTGCCATTTGATCAACCGATTGTTTTATCTCTTGTTCCTTCGGTAACGGTATCGATAATAACCTGATTTTTGCCGTCTTAAATTAAAAAATCAACTTAAATCATTATCCTTTTTATAAAGATACATTCTAAGGGGGTGTTTTTATGCGGAAAAAAAGCATAATCGGCACAACATTAATTATTTTACTGGCTGTTAGTTTAAACGGCTGTAACGGTTCTGCGCCAACTACCCAAGAAAGTATCAGTAAACCTGCATATGATTACGTTGAAACCTTAGACAGCGGGTTGAAAATGAATTTAACTAAAAAATCATTAGACGAGAATTTATTGAGCATTGAATTTTCTTTTGACTGCGATAAAGGAACGGTCAACGTAGATGAGGATGCTCTGCAAAAAGGTGATTTTGACTGCTATCTGATTAATAAAACCGACAATAAAAAAATCATGAACAGCGGTGATGTGCCTATTTCAAACAATAAATTATACTTTGACAATGTAAATCTTGCAGATTACAATTTGCACTTTGAATGCCCTGTAACGATTGAACTTAATTCTTTATATTCCGCTGATATTAATATAAATGATAGTAAAACAGAAACAAGCAATAAAATTTCGCTTCCGCTGAACAATTTTATAGAAATAAATGAAGTATCAGTTCGCACAGGATATGACAAATATTCAGATAAATGTGTTGATATATATTTTTCAACAAGCGGCAAAGTGATATTTAATATGCAAGTGGATAAATCAGAAATCAGCACAGGCGCACCGATTGGAGATTTGAATGAAATAAGCAACAACAAATATGTATATACTCATCCGATCACCGATACAGAGCAAACCATATCCCTATCGTTCACTTCAATAAGAATTAGTGATGATATCAATTGTGATATAGATTTTTGATAAATTAATTCCATATTAATTTATTATATTACGTTTCAAAAGACACTGATAACAGTTATATAATAAGATTTTTATCTTCTGTATTTTAGAATTTAATAGTTCTTATAAGCTTTTAAAAAACTTCATTCAACTATTTTCATTGAATTGAGAGATAATAAACACTAGCATAAAAAGGACTGCTGAAATTCAGCAGTCCTTATTTTTTTATATTATTATTTATCTATTATATAAAATATTGTGTCATCAATACCGTTGATACGGCACATTTCTTTTATACCATCATAAATCTCATCACGTGAGAAATTATGCTGCTCAAGTTCCTCATCGCTCATTTTATTGACCTGTGAATAAAAATCAAGCGCTGTTTTTAAAAACACGGGATTTCCCGAAAACTGCTCTGCTTTTTCAAACAAATAATTTTCAGCCGCGCATATATCTTTTTCATCCAGCAACTGCTCTGTTTGCCAGCGCACTTCAAGATCCTGTTCAGACTCCTGTGTTTCTTTGTTTTCAGAAAGTATATGAATAATGGTGGACAGCAGCATTTCTATCTGTCTCATAAACCAATCTTCGTGAAAAAACATTTTAACCACCGATACAAATCACAAATAACGCAAGCACGTTATTATAAAACATATTATCAAAACAAAAGCCTCCGCTTTTTACGGCGGAGACTTTTTTCAGTCTGAATTACTGAGCATTCTTTGCGGCCTGCTCCGCAAGTTTTTCCGGTGAGCCGCAGCACTTTTTATATTTTTTGCCGCTTCCGCACGGGCACGGATCATTAGGCCCTACTTTTTTAGCCTTTCTTACAGGTTCCTTTTTAACGCTGTCATCGCCGCCTGAAGAAGTTGCAGTGATCTTGGCAACTGCCTGTCTTTCAACATCCTCCCTGCGTCTTACAACTGTAGTGAACATCATCTTAACCGTGTTTTCACGTATGGTTTCGGTCATTTCATCAAACATATCGTAAGATTCCATTCTGAAAGCAACAACAGGATCCTGCTGCGCATATGAACGAAGGTGAATACCCTCTTTAAGATCATCCATGGCATCAATATGATCCATCCAGAGCATATCAACATTACGCAGAAGTATTTTGCGGGAAAGATCCTGATATATCTCCTCGCCGAACATTTCGCGTCTTTCCTTAAGCTTCTTATTACCTGTTTCTTTGAGGAAAGAAATCATCTCATCGACGCTCATATTATCAAGCTTATCGCAGTCCTCATCTGAAAGAAGCCAGCCGCGGTATTTTTCTTTAAGACCGTTGAGGTTCCAGTCTTTCTTATGCGCATCCTTAGCACAGTAAACAGGAACATTTGCGTCAATACTTGACTCAAGCATATCAACTATCTTATCTGAAAGATCCATTCCGTCAAGAACCATATCACGCTGTTTGTAAATAAGTTCTCTCTGGCGGTTCATAACGTCATCATACTGAAGGGTCTGCTTTCTGATTGCGAAGTTTTTGCCCTCTACCTTTTTCTGAGATGATTCAACAGTGTTTGAAATCATCTTGCTTTCAATAGGCATATCCTCATCAACGGCAAGACGGCTCATCATTGCCTTCATTCTTTCACCGCCGAACAGACGCATAAGGTCGTCCTCGGTTGAAAGGTAGAACTGAGATGCACCGGGATCGCCCTGACGGCCTGCACGGCCTCTGAGCTGGTTATCAATACGGCGAGAATCGTGGCGCTCCGTGCCGAGAATGAACAGACCGCCGACTTCACGTACCTTATCAGCCTCGCCTTTGATCTGCTCTTTGTATTTATCTTCAAGCTCACGGAATACTTTTCTTGCTTCAAGTATCTCTTCGTCTTCTGTTTCCGCAAAGCCCTTTGCCTCAGCAATTATCTCCTCAGGATACTGCATCTTCTTCATTTCAGCAGTTGCAAGAAATTCCGCGTTACCGCCGAGAATAATATCCGTACCACGGCCTGCCATGTTGGTGGCAATGGTTACGGCGCCGAATTTACCTGCCTGGGCGATTATCTCCGCCTCGCGCTCATGGTTTTTAGCATTGAGCACATTATGGGGTATTCCTGCTCTCTTGAGCATTTTTGAAAGCAATTCACTCTTTTCGATACTGATAGTACCAACAAGAATAGGCTGGCCTTTTTCGTGGCACACCTTTATCTGCTCTATTACGTGCTTATATTTTGCTCTTTCCGTCTGGAATATTACATCTGGATTATCTTTTCTGATAAGCGGCTTATTTGTGGGAATCTCAACAACATCAAGCTTGTAAATCTCGCTGAATTCCTGAGATTCGGTCATAGCAGTACCGGTCATACCGGAAAGCTTTTTATAAAGTCTGAAGTAGTTCTGGAAAGTGATGGTGGCAAGAGTTTTGCTCTCGTGCTCAACCTTAACGCCTTCCTTTGCTTCAATTGCCTGATGCAGACCGTCATTATAACGTCTGCCGAGCATTATACGGCCGGTGAACTCGTCTACAATGAGAACCTGACCGTCTTTTACAACGTAATCTATATCCCTGCGCATTACGCCGATAGCCTTGATAGCCTGGTTGATATGGTGAAGCAATGTGGTGTTTTCCATATCCATAAGGTTTTCAACGCTGAAATATTCTTCTGCTTTTTTTACACCGCTCTGTGTAAGAGTTGCGGTGCGCGCCTTTTCATCAACAACGAAATCGCCGTCATAAGTTTCCTCAGTGTCTTCCTTTTCGTTCATCTGAGCAACCTTATCCATTTTAAGGGTTCTGGCAAAATCATTTGCACGGCGGTAAAGGTCTGTTGACTGCTCTCCGCGGCCGCTGATGATAAGAGGAGTACGCGCCTCATCTATAAGAATTGAGTCAACCTCGTCCACAATGGCAAAGTTGTGGCCGCGCTGAACTTTCTGCTCCTTATAAAGCACCATGTTATCTCTAAGATAGTCAAATCCCATCTCGTTATTGGTGCCGTAGGTAATATCGCAGTTATATGCCTCCTGCCTTTCGGCATTGTTCTTTTCGTGAATGATAAGACCTGCCGTAAGTCCCAGGAAACGGTAAAGCTTGCCCATCCATTCGCAGTCACGCTTTGCAAGATAATCGTTTACGGTAACGATATGAACGCCCTTGCCCTCAAGCGCGTTAAGATAAGCGGGAAGAGTTGCAACAAGAGTTTTACCTTCACCTGTTTTCATTTCCGCTATTCTGCCCTGGTGCAGAATTATACCGCCTATTACCTGCACGCGGAAGTGCTTCATTCCAAGCACACGCCATGCTGCCTCACGGCAAACGGCAAATGCGTCGGGAAGTATATCATCCAGCGTTTCTCCGTCAGCAAGTCTGTCTTTAAGTATCTGTGTCTGTGAAACAAGTTCCTTATCGCTCATTGGCTGATACTTGCTTTCAAGCGCAAGCACCTTATCAGCGGTTTTTGAAACTCGCTTTACTTCTTTTTTTGAATAATCGCCGAAAAGGGCGGTCAAAAATTTGTTTGCCATTATTACACCTCTAACAATGCATTAATTGATTTGCAAAATCCAAATAAATATTTTAGCATATATTATACAAAAAGTCTATATTAAAAGAATTTTAAACTCCGATAGCGTTTTTAATAGCGCCCAAAGCGCCGCCCGAAACACCGTTTTCAGCATTTTCATCAAACACGAAAACCAAGTTATCTTCGCCCTGCTCGATAGTTAAGGTTATCTCAACAGGCTCGCTCTGCATAGGAGCGGCTGCAATATCCTCCTGCAGAATTGCAAGATTACTGTCCAGCCACGTATCACTTGAAAGATTGCTGAGAAGAGATATAGTTGAATATTTGCTGAGCAGGTCATTTGTAAAGTCCTGAGCTGTGCTTGCAAGATCCTTGTTCATAACGGAAAGTGTTATGGTCTTATTCTGCGTATCTATTGAAGTTATTTCATAGCTGAGATTTTCAAATATGGATCTTCCGAGCTCCGCAAACTGCTCATGCTTTTCGGCGTAGCCCATGATAACGCTGAGTGTGGAAGAACTTACATATTTGCCAAGATCTTCAGTATTGAAATCCTTGAGAGCTTTAAATACTACTTCAGTGGTCTGTGTGATATTCTCTTCAGTCATCTCAGCCGAACTTTTTGAACATGCTGAAAAGCAGAAAAGTATCATTACAACGCTGAGGATAACAGCAACTGTTTTTTTCATGAATATTTCTCCTTTAATATAAAAATTAATTTATTATCAAAATTTTTAATTATTATATATAATAGCAGAAAAATTTTCAACAAAACTGAGGATTTATTAATAAAAGATTTTAAAATCGGCAAAAATTTGAACAAATTACGCCTTATTTTTACACCTTGCAATACTTATCGGTCAATGATATAATGAACCTGAAATAAAAAACAACTGTCTGCCTGCGGGCAGAAGTATGCGCCCTATTTGCGCTGCCGATATTTACATGCAGTTCAGACCGGCGCTTTTTTTCGGTGCTTCACCGCCCGCAAACGGAGAATTTTATGAAAACAAACAGCATTTCACTTTATTTCAAATACGTTTCACTCAATATACTTGCAATGGCCGCGCTTTCCTGCTATATCCTTGCGGACACTTTCTTTATTTCCCGGGGTCTGGGTGCTGACGGCCTTACAGCTCTCAATCTTGCCATACCTGTTTTCAATCTTGTAAACGGAACAGGTCTTATGCTGGGTGTTGGCGGAGGCGCAAAATACGCCGTTTTGAAAAGCCGCGAAGACGCAGCAGCTCAAAACAAAGCATTTACAAACACGCTTTACTGCGCCGTTATTTTCAGTGCTGTATTTATGGCGGCAGGTGCGTTTTTCTCAAGGAATATCACTGCCGCTCTGGGTGCAGACAGCGCCGTTTTTGAAATGACTAATACATATCTGAAAGTTATTCTCCTCTTTTCACCTGCTTTTATTTTTAACAATATTTTTGTTGCATTTATAAGAAATGACGAAAACCCCAAACTTTCAATGGCGGGCGTTATAACAGGCAGTCTTTCAAATGTTGTGCTTGACTACATTTTTATTTTTCCGCTCGGCTGGGGCATTTTCGGCGCGGTATTTGCAACCTGCCTTTCGCCGATAATCAGTATGTGCGTGATGAGCGCTCACAAAATCGCACACAAAAACGGTTTTCATCTTGTAAAAACGGCGCCTTCTCCAAAACTCGGCGCAGGTATCTGCGTACTCGGCATACCGTCCCTTATCGCCGAACTTTCAAACGGCATAGTTATTCTTGTTTTCAACTTCATAATTTTGGAAATAAGCGGAAATACCGGCGTGGCGGCATACGGTGTAATCACAAACATTTCGCTTGTTGTTATAGCCGTTTTCACAGGTGTGGCGCAGGGCATGCAGCCGCTTGTGAGCACCGCGCACGGCAGAGGCGAAACAAAATCGGCGCAGCGCTTTTTCAGCTATGCCGTAATAACCGTACTTGTGATATTTGCGGTTATATACCCTGTTGTATTCTGCTGTTCTGAGCAGATCGCTCATATTTTTAACAGTGAAAACAACGCGGAACTTCAGCGCATTGCGGTTTACGGTCTCAAGCTCTATTTCACGGGCGCAGGATTTGCCGGCTTCAACATAGTAGCGGCAATGTATTTTACATCCAGAGAAACTCCGCTTCCCGCACACATTATATCGCTCCTGCGCGGACTTATACTGATAGTACCCGCGGCGCTTATAATGTCTAAACTGCTTGGGCTTACGGGAATATGGCTGTCCTTTACTGCAAGCGAACTGCTGTGTGCCGTATGCAGTGCGGTAATTCTGTGTGTCTTTTCACGCAGGCAGAAAAAACTGCACAATCTAAAAACTTAATCAGTTCTTTATTTTTCTATTACCCGCGGTTTATTATGGTTTGATTTAATAAACACAGCGGGTTTATGTTTTTTTGTAACAGAAAATATGGTATACTGTTTTGCGAGGTGATATTGATGCAGACCGTGCTTGTTTGCGATGATGACAGGGCAATCCTTGATTCAATAGAAATATATCTTAAAGCGGAAGGCTTTAACGTGCTGAAAGCCGAAAACGGCGCAGAGGCGCTTAAAATAATCGACACAGATGAAATACACTGTATGGTGCTTGACATCATGATGCCGGGGCTTGACGGACTTCAGACCACACTTAAAATCAGAGAAAGAAATAAAAGTTTCCCGATAATAATGCTCTCCGCCAAATCAGAGGATACAGATAAAATTGCCGGGCTGGGTTTCGGCGCCGACGATTATGTTACCAAGCCTTTTAATCCGCTTGAGCTTGTTGCCCGTGTAAAATCACAGATAAGACGATATATATCATTTGCAGGTTTCGTGCAGAAAAAATCACAGCTTGTAACAGGCGGCCTTGTGGTGGACACAGACGCCAAAACGGTTAGCGTTGACGGCGAAACCGTAAAGCTTACAGCGCGTGAGTACATGATACTTGAATACCTTTGCAAAAACATGGGCAGGGTGCTCTCCTCAGCGCAGATATACGAAGCTGTGTGGAACGAACCTGCGTTCAAATCAGAAAAAACAGTTACCGTGCATATCAAAAACATAAGGGATAAAATAGAGATAAATCCCAAGGACCCGAAATATATAAAGGTGGTGTACGGACTTGGATACAAAGTGGATAAAATTTAAGTACAGCAGTTTAAACAAATTTTTGTGCGCACTGATTGCCGCCGTGCTTGCCGGCATTTTTGCGATAAACGGCATTACGGCATTTCGCCATATTATCTATTTCGGCATAAACGGCGTAATCAGCGGCAAAGAGGTGGGTTATATCGACACCGCGGAGTTTGCCACATCTCTCAGCAGTGACATCGGCGTTATTATAGACGATGTAAGCCACAACTCAAACCAGGCATACTATGATGCGGCAAAGGCATCAACAGTTGAAAAAGCCGTGAACTTCACGCAGGAAGCTATCCCGTATATTGAAGAATACAAAGCACAAATGGAAGAATACAGGCAGTGGGAAAACGGTATTTACAACGAACAGAATTATATGGAAGTACCCACTTTTTATCTTTCTATGGCTGAAAATTACGGGATATATTATTTTGATTATGACGATAACTACAACACTTTCAGTTTTGAACTGCCTGTTCAGGACAGTGTTTTAGGTAATTCTCATTCCGTAAAGTTTGAAGCAAGCGGCGAAATGCTCTCCTCTAATGACGAACTTACAAAATCTTACGCAACCCAGTTCGGCGACCAGATATATTATCTGTTTTGCAACAACACTTCAGACGCAGGGGAATCCGCTGAACTCGGGCTGAAAAACATCAGGTATTACGCCTCATATACGGACGGCTCTGTTGCAACTAATGTTGATAACTCCGAAGAATTTGTAAATTCGGTTAAAAACGGCGAGGGTGAGTATTTCATTTATGAAAACGGTAAATCCCTATCAAGTGACAGACTAAGGCAAATAAAGGTTTATGATTCCGACTTTTACGGAGATACAGCCCAAAACGTGCGCATTTACATTTCTGTTGACCCCACGTTTTCAGCTGATGATTCATACGCGCAAATAAACAAAAACTTTTCGGGCATATTAAACGAAAATGCCGAAGCGGCGCTTTATATAGCACTGTTCGCTCTTATCGGCTGCGTTATTTTTGCCGTAATATCCGTACGTCTTGCGGGCAACATGAGTGACGGTACCGTTGCAGCCGCAAAGGCAGACAGATTTCCGCTTGACTTAGGCTTTGTGCTTGCCGCGCTGTCCGTTTTCGGAATATGTATGCTTTTGCTGATGCTCATTGACGGCGAAAATGTGTATGTATTCGGCTACGACATTCACGGCTACAGCAATGAATCAAGCACCTATTTTGCGCTTTCGGGCGATTTCTTCTCATCTCAGTGGTATAAAAATATTCTGTTTGCTTTAGGAGCGGCGGCTTATCTGATAATTCTGGGCTTTTCGGTATCCGTTGCAAGAAATGCAAAGACGGGCGTAAACATATTCAAACATACAATCATCTATAAATTCGGCTCGCTGATAGTAAGCTTTTTCAAATGGCTGCACAAAGGGACGAAAAAATTCTTCACTACTCTTGCCTTCACCCCCGAAAGGCTTCACAAAAAAGCCGTGTGGGCAGTTGCTTTATTTGCTCTTTTCAATATCATTGTTACGGCAATTGCGGCATTGCTTTTGAGCACGGCGCCGTACGGCGGAGGAAATGTGCTGGTAGGGCTGTTCTTCATGCTTGTTATTTTTGCCGTTGACGCATACTGTATATACAAAGCATTCAAATTTATGCGCGCGCTTGACAAACTTATTGACTGCAGCGCTAAAAACGAACCTGTTGATATTGACACCGACAACCTGCCGCTGTGCCTTAAAACACTTGCCGACGCGCTTGACAGAAAGAACGCTCAGCTTCAGGAAGCAGTTATAAAGGCTGTAAAAGACGAACGCACAAAGGCGGAGCTTATCACAAATGTGTCGCATGACCTAAAAACACCGCTTACCTCGGTAATCAACTATATAGATCTGCTCAAGAAGTGCGAAATTAAGGACGAAACAGCTGTGAAATATATGGGCGTTATAGACGAAAAGGCAAACCGCCTGAAACGCCTTATTGAAGACCTTATCGAAGCATCCAAAGTTTCCACAGGAAATGTTGTGCTCAACAAAACAAAGATAAATCTGAACGAACTTGCCACTCAGGCAATTGTTGAATACACGGATGATTTTGAGAAGAGCGACCTTGAACTGATATTTGACGAATCCGCCGCAAAACACATAGTATTTGCCGACGGCACAAAAGTATACCGTGTGTTTGAAAATCTGCTTTCAAACGCTAAAAAATACTCGGCAAGAGGTTCAAGAGTATATGCCCGTCTTTATTCTCAGAACGGCTTCGGATGCTTTGAAATAAAGAACATCTCAAAAGAAGCGCTGAATATCAGCGCAGAAGAACTTACCGAGCGTTTTGTGCGCGGCGATAAATCAAGAACCCAAGAAGGCAACGGACTCGGGCTTTCCATCGCAAAAGAACTTTGCCGCCTCAACGGCGGACAGCTTGTTATTTCTATAGACGGCGACCTGTTTAAAGCAACGGTAATGCTGCCGGCAAGCAATACGGAGGAAAGCAGTGAAAAGTAAAATCAAGATACTGATTGCCGTTCTTGCAGTCTGCGCAGCTGCGTTTGGAGGAGTATGGCTGTTTACATCAGAAGGCATGGGCATTGACAACTCCGGCCATATTGTTTTCACTCAAAAAGCCGAAAGTGCCGAACTGACCCTTGTAAATGATGATAATCAAGTTCCTGATAACTGGGACGTTGAGCTTACAACACTTTCAAACGGCGAGCAGGTTGCAAGCATGATATATCCTGATTTGCAGGAAATGTTTGACGATATGCGTGCAGACGGCATTTATCCTTTCGTGCGCGCAGGCTACCGCTCAGATGACGAGCAAAAAAGAGTGCTTAATGAAAAGACTGCCGCATACATGGCGGAGGGCTATTCAAAATCACGCGCAAAGGAACTTGCGCTTGAAACGGTTGCCCTGCCGGGGACAAGCGAGCATGAGCTTGGACTGGCAGTAGATATAAATGCCGTTGAGGGAAAGAGCGAAAGCGAAGAAGTTTATTCATGGCTTGCCGAAAACGCTTATAAATACGGCTTTATAATGCGGTATCCTGAAAATAAAACGGATATTACCGGCAAGGATTATGAACCGTGGCATTACAGATATGTGGGCAAAACCGCCGCAAAAGAAATATACGAAAGCGGAGAATGCCTGGAAGAATATCTGGGTGAAAACTGACCCTGCGCTTTGCCCTGCAGATACAAAGTATCAAAATTACCGAAAATCCATTCATAAATATTAAGACCCGTACGGCATAAACGCCCGACGGGTCTTTTTTACAGATACCCTATTCAGCCGCTCATAATGTTCCTATGCCGCTCTTTACTGCATATAGAAAAGCAGGCAAAATTTAGTTAATTTTACCAAATGAGCATTTTCTTAAAGAGTTATTTTGTTTATGTTGACAATCGCAGTTTTTATATGGTATTATAAACTAAAGATTAAATGTAAGTAAGCGAACTAAAATGAATTATATTGAAAATTCAAAATCAAACGCGCGCATAAATATAATTGCAAGATATTTTATATCGCTTTTATTTTTTGGCGCTCTTATACTTTTGTTTTACAGATGCCCTTTTAAAATGATAACGGGCATAGACTGCCCGGGATGCGGTCTTACACGTGCGTTTTGCTGTATTTTGCTCTGCGATTTCTCAGCAGCGGTGCAATACCACCCGCTTTCGCCGCTGATTTTCATTGAACTTGTATATCTTTTGTATTACCAGTTCATTCTTCGCAGAAAATTAAACAACAAAGTTATTGCCGTGTGTATTTTTATAAACGCTTTGCTTATGCTTGCCGTTTGGCTGTGTAAAATACTTTTATTTTTTTAGGAGGAGAATTATGGCAGACACTATTTTTTTCAATGTTGCGCCCGATTTCAATCTGCAAATGTTTGCAGGGCAGCTTGCCGAAAAATACCGCATGGAGGGATTTACCGTTTCAGTTGCCGAATTTAACAATGCAGTAGTTTTAACTTTTGACAAAAATACAGGCGGAATAAATATGCTGCTTGGTCTCGGTCTCGGAATAAAGGCTACCTGCACAATTGTCAACGGCGTACTCAATATTACTTTTTCCGACGCGGAGTGGACAGGAAAAATAATCGGCCTGTGCGTAGGCTGGTTTATTTGCTTCGTGCCGTTTATAACTGCAATCATAGGCTGTGTAAAGCAGTCTCAGCTGCCCAAAAATATCGGAAACGATGCAATCATTATAGCATCACAGCAGGGCAATCAGCCTCCTGCCGGCGGCCCGTTTTACGGAGGTCCCGGTCCGGAGCCTCAGGGCCCGTTCAACGGCCCTCAGCCGGGTCCGCAAGGTCCGCAAGGCCCTCAAGGTCCTCAAGGTCCTCAAGACCCAAACAACGGCCAGTTCTGACAGCTAAAAAAGACGCCATTTCGGCGTCTTTTTTATATGTGTATAATATAATTTACCGCAAATTAAATCAAAAATTTCCTGATACTTTCATAATAAACCTCGCTGAAATTTGTGCGTCATTTTTTCACTATAATAACACCATTTTGGTTTTGACGCAATAATTGCGCTATAATTATGTCATAATAGTGTTGAAATGGTGGCATATTATGGACGATAAACTTCTTAGATATACTTTAAGAGTAGACAGACTGCTGTTTAAAAAATTCAGATACATTGCAGAATCGGAAGGCCGCTCTGCAAACAAAGAAATTGAGCAATACCTCAAAAAGCGTGTTGCGGAATATGAAAAAGAAAACGGAAAAATAGAAACGGACTGATAAAAATCAAACCCCGTGCATTTTGCACGGGGTTATTTTTATATTCAGATCTGTTTTTTATTCAACTGTTACCGATTTAGCAAGGTTACGCGGTTTATCAATAGGCAGGCCTTTTTCTTTTGCGGTATAATAAGCAAGCAGCTGAAGCGGAACTATCTCAATAGACGGTGTAAGAAGCGGAATTGAATCCGGATAAGTTATTACCGTGCTGAACTTTGTAAGCTCTTTTTCAAGGCTTTCGGGAGCAAAAACTGTTACATCTGCACCGCGGGAAATTACTTCCTCCAGATTTGAAACCGTTTTCGGAAGCAGTCGTTCGTTGCTTATAATACCGAAGCAGACAGTGCCGCTTTCTATAAGGCTTATTGTGCCGTGTTTAAGTTCACTTGCAGGGCAGCCGGAGCAGTCGATATAACTTATCTCCTTTAATTTCAGCGCGCCCTCAAGCGCCGCCGCGTAATCGGCGTTTCTGCCAAGGAAAAAGCATTTACCCGCATCTTTTATGTGCTTTGCAAGCGTTTCGATTTTCTGGGTATTGCTCAGTATACGCTCTATCTTTTTTGAGAGCAGAAGACTCATATTCAGCGCTATCTCTCCGTAAACGGAAGTGCATGCGCCGCGTCTGAGCGCAATATATATGCAAAGCATATTAAGCATTGCGGCCTGACATGAAAAAGCTTTTGTAGTTGCAACAGCAATTTCAGGGCCCGCTTTTGTGAGCAGGCTGTACTGGCTCATTTTGGCAATAGAGCTTTCGGCAACATTTACAATACTTATGGTTTTTGCGCCGTGCTCATGCGCCTGTTTTAAAGCCGCAAGACTGTCCGCCGTTTCACCGCTCTGGCTGATTATTACAACAAGGCAGTCCTCTCCGAGAACGGGATGCTCATATCTGAATTCGCCCGCATACTCCGCAAAGCACGGGATTTTGGCGATTTCCTCAAAAGCGTATTTTGCCATAAGACCCACATGATAGGCGGAGCCGCATCCTACGATATACACCCTGTTAAGATTTTTTATCTCTTCATCTGTAAACGGAAAATCCTTGAAAACTATGCTTTCTCCGTTTGACACGCTGTTTATGGTATCCGCAACCGCCTGAGGCTGTTCGTATATTTCCTTTAGCATGAAATGCTCGAACTCGCCCTTATCGGCTGACGATTTCGGCAGCTGAACAGATTTTATCTCTTTTTGCACCGGCTCAAAATTCCTGCCGTAAACGGTTATTTCCTCAGCCGTTATTGAGGCTGTTTCTCCGTCATCAAGATATATCGCCCTGTTTGTTTTTCCGAGAAGCGGGTTTATATCAGAAGAAATATAGTTTTCATCATCGCCAACGCCTATTATAAGCGGAGATCCGTTTTTGGCGCAATAAAGAGTATCGGGACTTTCACTGCACACAATGCCCAGCGCATACGAGCCTTTTAACAGCGGCAGTGTCTTTTTTATGGCTTCCTCAACACTGCCCGTGTAATTGAGCTCAAGCAGTTTCGGAATTACTTCAGTATCGGTTTCACTTTCAAAGGAAAATCCGCTCATTTCAAGACTTTCCCTTATTTCTCTGTAATTCTCAATAATTCCGTTATGAACAACGGCAAAATGCTTGCTGACATGGGGATGAGCATTCGTTTCGTTTGCGGCTCCGTGGGTTGCCCAGCGTGTGTGCCCTATACCGAGATTTCCGTGCACATCCATGCTGAGAAGCTTTTTCTCAAGATTTTTTATTTCCCCTGCGGCTTTTACTACCGTTATCTTATCATTATTTAGAACTCCGATACCGCCGCTGTCATATCCACGGTACTCAAGACCTTTAAGGCCTTTAATCAAAATTCCCGTAGCTTCACTTCTGCCTATATAGCCTATAATTCCACACATAAAATCCCCTCCGTAAAAACTCAGAATTCATCATCAAACTTGTGCAGACGCGCCGCAATAACGCTCATATCATCCTCCCTCATATCCTTTGTAAGACTGAGAGCAGTTTTGACTATTTCATCCGCAATCTGCTGAGCGCTCATTTCACCTGCTCCGGAAAGCATTGCCGTAAGCCATTCGCCGCCCGGCTCGGTAATACCGTCACTCAGCATAACTATAAGATCACCGTCTCCCAGCGCGGCAGTGCGTTTTGCGAATTCAATATTTCGCAGAATACCTGCCGGCATAGACGATAATTCACATTTTGTAATCCTGTTCCCCTTAACAATATAAGTTGCCGGAGCTCCCGCCTTGTAAAGCTCCGCCCTGCCCGTAAACAGATCTATACAGGCGCAGTCAAGTGTTGCAAGGCTTTCATCCCCGGATTTTACAAGCAAAGCAGAATTAACTACTTTTAAAGCGCTGTCAAACCCGAAACCCGCGGCAAGCAGTTTGGAAAGCAGACCCGCGCCCATTGCTCCGTCAATTGCGGCTCTGCCGCCCTGACCCATTCCGTCACTTATTATAAGCACGCTTCTGCCGTGTCCGTCATTTATTGTTTTTATAGTATCGCCGCAGAGAGGACCCTCGGCGCTGTGCTGGGCAAAACCTATTTCAACCGAATAATTCGGCTTTTCGGTGAATGTTATCATTGTATCGCTTTTAAAATAGGTTACCGAACAATTATCAAGATATCGTGAGCACGCTTTTGATACTTCACGCTGGAGTTTGGAATCTGAAAATCCCGTTTCACGCCCGCCCGTCAGTATCTCAACACGCGCTCTGCCGTATTTGTCTTCTATTACAGATATGCTCTTGGGATAAATATCATACTCGCCCAGTGCGCGGCGTATTCTGCCTGCGGCAACGGTATCAAAAAACTCCGCCTCGTCAAATTCCCTGGCAAGGTCTGAAAGCATATCAGAAATCGAAAAGAACTGGTCTGCCGCCACCATCCTTATCTCGTTTGTTTTCTCATCTATAATTCGGCGGGAAAGATACTGTTCACTGCTCATGTGTGAGCGTGCCTGCTCAGCCTTTCTGCTGTTCATCTCGTCAATCTTCTCGCGCACTTCATTTACGCTTTCGCTGATATAATTAATAGCTCCGGATGCAAAGCGCAGACGCATAACAAGGCTCTGGCGCAGTGAACCGTCCGGCGTAATATTTTCGCCGCCCCTGAAAAAAGCTTCAAGCTTTTCGCCTATTACGGGAGGGCAGAGCGCAAGCAGAACGCAAGCAACGGCACTTTCAAGAAAGAAATGCACCTCCGCCCCTGCGGCAACCGTAAACAAAGCTGATGAAACGGCGTAGGAGATTGCGCACGCAAGCGATCCGAACGGGCAGAAAAGGCACGCCAAAAGCGCCGAAAAGCCAAAAGCGCCGGTAAGGAACAGCGCTTCATCCGTGCCGAGTGAAAAAGCAAAACCAACACACAGCGCAAGCATTATTCCAAGCCTGTCTGAGCCGTAGCGAACAGTCAGCAGAACAAGCAGTGCCGCTATACAGCGCGCGGGTGAAAATCCGGCAATCGTAATTCGTGAAAGGCTCATAAGAAGCAAAGACGCCGAAATGATAATGCAGGTGAGATCAGACGCGGGAAGCGCCCTGAACCTGAAACGGTGCAGGCTGCAGTTTAACGCCCTGTAAAAGAAAAATGACGCGCCGCCCGCAAGAATACTCTGTGCCGCAGTAAGAGCATAATCCGCCGCCGCACCTCCGGTTTTTATATCAACAACAACTCCCGTTGCGGCAACTGCGCAAAAAGATATCATCATAGGCAGAAAAACGGATGTTTTACAGTCTGCAAGATCAAGCGCGAGCGAACCGAGAAAAACAATAAGCACCGCCGCTGCACAGCGGGCAAAATCCTGAGGTCTGAAAACAAGATATCCAAGCGCCGCGCCTGCCGCGGAATAGAAATAGTTTTTCTTTTTTGAAACAGAAATAAGTGAAACGGCAAACGGGGAAACACTTTGCAGCACGGCATTCTGCGCAAGTATGAATGCGGCGGCAAAATAAGCCGCGCTCTCAAGCACTGCCCTTGTTCTTTTGCTTTTCACATTTTTCTTTATTTCACTGAATTTTTCCTTTTTAAGAGCCGTTTTCATATTTTTCACATCCGCATTTTTAATAACACGGTATGAGTATAAAACAACGAAAACGAAAAAATTGTCACAACTGGGAAAAGATGAAATTTAAACAAAAAGCCGCCGAAAACACTTGTGCGGTTTAAGCTCTCATAGGTTTTCGGCGGTAATATCTTTTATTACATTTCAGTATATTTATCAATATAAAAATCGGCAGCAAAATTATTTTTTCGATTTGCTGTTGCTTTTGCCTTTTTTGCGGTTTCTGAGCACTATCATAAAAATCATGCCCACTACGCCGCCCACGGCGTTCATCATCATATCCGTCATTGTGTCCACAAGACCCAGATAACCGTATTCGCCGTGATATTTTGAAAGGTCAAACATTGCGGTCTCCTCGCCCGGCTTTGCAAGCTGCAGATTTGTGCCGTGCAGGGTATCCATAAGGAATTCGTAAAATTCCCAGCCCACCGCAATGGAAAGCGCAAACATAAGCCCGAAAATTGCCGCAAGAGTTGCGGCGCACTGCCCTTTTTTGCGCTGAATTATACAAGCAAAATCATAGCCGAATGACGCACACACAAATCCCGAAAGAACGTGCATGAATATATCGAACCACCAAAGTTTATCAAACATGCCCATATATGAGCCGATAACTATACCTATAAATATAATAATGTTGAGAAGGGTTTGTGAAAGAGGGGGCACTTCCTCTATGAAAGAGCCGTTGCCGAAAACCTGAAACATATCCCACAGATGGGTAAATATAAAACAAAAAACAGATTCAAAGCCCATTACGAGATCGCCCGTTACAAAAGAATATCCGGCGCAAACAAGCAGAGCTATACGCGTAATTATCCAGAAAGCGAACTGAGCCTTGGGTATGCTTTTTGTGGGGTGCTTTTTTATTTTATATGCCATTTTAAAAGTCCTTTTTGTTAAAGTAAGAGATAGATATAATATAACACAAACGGTGCAAAAGTCAATTGCAATAATAAGGGGGGAGCATTTATATTGCTTTTAAACATGCAAAAATCGGAAACAATGCCTGCCTTATGCGCTCGTTTCATACATTCCCCTCGGATATAAATATGCCTTTTATTTCTTATGAAAATATTATTGAGTTATAAACAAATAATAAACATTTATTTTTTGTGTTGCAAGTTCACAGCGGTTTTATTAAAATTATACAGAAAACACTAAAAATCAGAAACGGAGATTATTCAGATGGAATATACTTCAAAATACAATGTAAGGACTACAATGTATCAGCAGTTTGAAAATTCCGCTAAAGAAAGAGGCAACAATCCCTGCCTTTATTATTACAACAACACTCTCAGCTGGAATGAAACTGCCAAACTTGTAGACAAATGCGCGGCGGCGCTCAAGGCAAACGGCGTTAAAAAGGGCGACAGAGTTGTTATCTGCCTGCCGAATATGCCGCAGTGTATTGCCGCTATATACGCAGTAAACAAAATAGGCGCAGTAGCTTCTATGCTTCACCCGCTTTCTGTAAAATCAGAGGCTGATTACGCCATTCACCTTGTAGGCGCAAAATTCGCGTTTTGCTTTGATGTTTCGGAAAAGGCATTCAAGGATAACCCGGATGTAACAGTTGTTAAGTGCAAAACTGCATCCTATTTCCCGAAAAATCCTTACGGCTTCATGGCAAACCTTATTTATAAGAAAAAGATTAAGGGCAAAACCGCTCCTGCAACAAATGTTAAAAAGCTTATTGACTGGTCTGACTTCCTTAAAGAGGGCGAGCAGTACATAAAAGAAAACGGTGTGCCTGAAACAGAAACAGATTACACAGCTACTGCCGCTATCATGATGACGGGCGGCACAACAGGCAACCCCAAGGGCGTTATGCTTACTTCGGAGAACATCAACAACCTTTCTTACGAGCTTGTGGATGTTGTTACCACCGTTCTTGAAATGCAGATAGACCAGGATAAAGACGGCATGCTTACTGCTCTTCCCGTATTCCACGGCTTCGGCTTTGCGCTTTGCATGCACGTTTCAATGTGCGTTGGCATGGCTCAGTCCCTGTTCCCGCAGTTTGACGCTAAAATGTGTTCAGACGCTATAAAGAAATATCACCTTAACTATGTTTTCGGTGTTCCTGATTTCTTTGAAAAGGTTTACAAAGCAGGCTATCTCAAGGGCATTGACATGAGCAATATGAAGCTTATCGGCTCAGGCGGAGACGTTGTTCCCTATACCCTTACCGAAAAAATGGATAGACTTCTCAAGGACAACGGCGCAAAATGCCACTTCGTTACAGGCTACGGCCTTACAGAATGTGTAACCGTATGCACATTCACAGACCCGCTTCGTGAAGCTCCTCAGGGATGCATAGGTATTCCTACTTACAATATAGAGGTTATGACCGTTAAGCCCGGCACAACCGAAAAAGTTGTCGGCGAGGACGGCGAACTCTGCGTTTACGGCCCCACACTTATGCAGGGCTACTGGAATGACCCCGAAGAAACTTCAAAAATGCTTGTTAAGCATGAGGACGGCAGAGTATGGCTTCACACAGGCGATATGTGCTATATTGACGAAAAGGGCGATATCTACTACCGTCAGCGTCTCAAGAGAGTATACAAGATAAGCGGTTATCTCGTATATCCCTCATTCATTGAGGAAACATACAGAGCTATGGCAGAGATTTATGACTGCTGCGTAATCGGCAAAGAGGACGGCGGCAAGACAATGCTTAAGCTCTTCGTAGTTAAAAACAAAAAATATGCAAAGGACGATGAAGAAGCTCTTACCGAAAAGATCAAGCATTTCGGCGAGCAGAACCTTTCCAAATGGAGCCTGCCCAGAGAGATCGTTTACATTGACGAACTCCCGCGTACTAAAGTAGGCAAGGTAGATTTCAAAGTTCTCAACTGATTTTAACGCCGCGGCAACAC
>ENA-OOWK01000016-OOWK01000016.1-human-gut-metagenome-genome-assembly--contig:-NODE-16-length-160383-cov-8.401945_pt1 | contig 160383 bp, 150 predicted proteins | sample MGYA00241405_ERZ501317 | MGnify/ENA primary metagenome ERZ501317 (study PRJEB25962, sample SAMEA1972440) | human gut metagenome | biome: human gut; feature: human-associated habitat; material: faeces... | reverse complement strand
AGCGCCACCTTGCCAAGGTGGAGGTAGCGAGTTCGAGTCTCGTAATCCGCTCCATCGGGCACTAAGAAATTAGTGCCCATTATATTAGGCACCATAGCCAAGTGGTAAGGCAGAGCTCTGCAAAAGCTTTACGCCCCAGTTCAAATCTGGGTGGTGCCTCCATAAAAAAGAAATCCCTGAAAAAAGACAATGTCTATATTTTCGGGGATTTTTAATTTGTATCATTGCTCTGAAGCTTAACGCTTCGGAGCTTTTTTGTTTTATCAATAATTGCGGTTACGGAAGTAAATACTTTTTTTGAATTATTTTGATAAAAATATGCAAAAATATATTGTTTATATTCTGAATTTATGTTAAAGTTATATAGTATGTGCCGTAATGATTGTAGCAAAACGGCAAAAGACGATAAGGGGTGATTTAATGGCAGGAACAAGTGCCGGTATTAAAGGTAAAATCGAAGGGTTGGTAAATAATGTCCGATATTATTGGAACGAACCACCGAAAGGCAAGTATATGACATTTAAAGAAATAGTGTCCTATGCGGGTGGCGGTATCGGATGTTATTTTATAATTCTTTTCGGAACTCAGCTTTCAGTTTCAACAACCAATATGATTGTCGGCGGCGCTATAGGTATAGGGCCGAACGATATGTATATCATTTACATAATCTCTACTCTTGCTGGTATTCCTTTAACGGGAATCAGAGCAAACATGATAGATAACACCCGAGGGAAAGGCGGTAAATACCGACCTTATCTGATTTCAATCGGAATACCGACTATACTTGTTGCTCTTGGGTATGTTTATTTTCCTTATGAAAGTTTACAGACTTTGGTAAGCGGCCAGATTTTTGGTAGAGAAAGCTATTATGTTGTAAAATGCATTGTTGTTTTGATTTTCAATTTGCTGCTCTCATTTTTCTATTCTTTCTTTAATGACGCTTATACAAATCTTATTCATGTTCTTTCACCTAACACTCAGGAAAGAACAGATGTTCTTGCTATAAAATCAGTAGTTTATTCGCTTGCACCCTCAATTTCAAACATAGTGCTTCCGCTTATTGCGCAAATATTTACAAACGACGATCTTTACGATATCACCGTTTACAGAATTGCGTATCCTATTTTTGCCGCTGTCGGTATTGTGGGCACGGTTATAGTTTATGCAAACACACAGGAAAAAATCGTTCAGGCAAAAACACATACTATTCAAATCGGATTTTGGGATGCACTCAAGGAAGTTGCTAAGAATAAGTATTTCTGGATAATTTCACTTGCAGGCTGGATCGGCTTCCTTGAAGGCGCTTACGGAAATATACTTACATGGTCATATACATACGGCCACACTGCAACAGGTTCAGAGTATGCATTAATTCAAACGCTGACAGGTAACGCATCACTGTGGGGAATGCTTCTTGCTCCTCTGTGTATCAGAAAATGGGGTAAAAAACGCGTTCTTCTTTTCGTTAACGGTGCTAACGTCCTTTGTATCCTTGCAATGGGCATTAACATGTATAACATTTGGTGGCTGTTTATTTGTGTTTATTTCAACTGGCTGGTCGGAGCTTTTGAGCAGATTACCACTCCTGCAATTCAAGCTGATATAAGGGATTATCAGCAGTACAAATCCGGTGAGAGAATTGACGGAATGTTTGCCGCTGTAACCACTATAGGAAATGTTATAACGCTTTTCACATCGGGCGTTCTTCCGGCTGTTCAGGAAATGTACGGAATAAAAGACGGAAACGGTTACGAAAGTCCGTATGATATTCTTGATGTAACGACAGGTGAACCCGGTCTTTTGTATAAAATGATGGGTGTTCTAATAGTTATGGCTGCTGTCGGTGCATTTCTCAATATGGTTCCTTACTTCTTCTATGACTTTTCTGAAAAGAAGCAAAAGTCAGTTGTCCGTGTACTCCAAGTACGTGCTCTGTTTGAAGATTACGGCAACAACGCGCTCGATAATCATCAGATAGTAGAAGCTATCGATATGGTTGAAGAAGCAAGAAAAATGTCAGAGACAGAATATAAACCTGCCAATAAAGATATGTACAGAAATATTAAAGACAAATCAGAGCGTAAATTGGCTAAAAAGGCTTACAAAGAAGCTCTTGCCTTTAATGAAGAAATAGATATCTCTAAGTTTGTCTGCGAAGAACTTGATAAATTTGATTCACCTCTGTATAAGTATCAAATAGATGTATATCAGGATATTTTTGACGATGGTTTGGATGCTATAGTAAATTCATCATTCGAAAACCTTCGCAAAGAACTCGAAAAGGCAAAATCTATGCCTAAATCAAATGAAGAAGAAAAAGAAATAAGAAAATTCGCTGTACAGCTTGCTAAGAAAAAGATTTCTGCAAGAAAGTCTTATGATAAATATTTCGGTACTGTCAAAGCTTTTGTTGAGCCCGACATGGCTAAACTCACAGCTATTTTTGACAAGGAAGACTCTATTGAAGAAAAAATATTTGAGCTTGTTAAGCAAAAATCTGAAGCTAAGAAAGCTAAGGATAAAAACGAATATAAAAACCTTCAGGATCAAATCAAGGGCCTTAACGCTGAATTGAAGCATGCAAGAGCCGATGAAAAGAAAATGCTTGAAGAGTTTGTACAGTTCAACCGCGCGGCAAAGCCGTATATTGATGCCAGAAAACTGCTGCTTCAAAAAGAGAATTATGCTCATTTTGAAGAGATTGCTGATCTTTATGAGGATGCTAAGCTTAACGCAGATGCTGAAGACCGTGAGAAAGAGGAGCTTGCAGCATTAAAGCGCCGTGAACAGGAAGCAGAGCTTGAAGCAAGAAAAGCAGAAAAATTAAGAAAAAAAGCAGAAAAGACTGATAAAAAGGCATCAAAAAAATCAGGTAAATAAATAACATTCATTAAATCAAAACCCTGACTTCAAAAAAGGGGCTCTGTTTTAACGAGTCCCTTTTTTAAGACATATTAACTGTTTTATTAATATTTTCGTAATATTTTACAGATTATTCATATTTTTAATAACCAATTTTAATTTTTTTGTTGAAATTTGATTTTAATAATGTTATACTACCTTTAGACTTTGTAAGGAGGGTACTGCCTTGAGTAAGGAATCAAAGCTTGAAAAGAAAGAGGCAAAGGCAGCCAAGAAAACTGCTAAGGCTGAAAAAGTTGCTCAGAAAGCCGCTGTAAAGGCTGAAAAAAAGCATGAAAAGGAATACAATAAATTTGTAAAAGACGCAAATAAAAAGAATGCTAAGGGTGAAAGCAAACCCGGATTTGTTCCGGTAGTTATCCCGCCGATTGATGAATTTCAGTCTAAGCGTGAAATTAAACTTGAAAAGGCAACTGACAAGGCATACGCTTCGTATGTTAAAAAGATTGAAAAGAAGAATGCCAAGATGGAAGCAAAATGTGCAAAGAAAGGCACTCCGTTTGTTCCTTTGGTAATCCCAAGCAGGGAAGAGTTTGTTATTCAGGAAAACAAATCAAGAAAAGTTTTCGGAACTATAGTTCTCATTCTTCTTCTTTGGCTGTTAATTTACTTCTTGATCATGTGGTTGCTTTATACTCCGCTTTCTCTTCCAACCGATTCAGAAGAGACAACAACTGCCGGCGAAAGAGTATACGATTATGAAGCTTATTCTAATCCGCATGAAATAACAACCACACCTGATTATTCTGTTGCAGACGCAACTAATTACCTGAGACAGGTAATTCATGATAACTACAAAGTTATCGGTTATTCTTCAGATGTAAGCAACTCATCAATTTCGTATACCGGCAAAAAGCAGGTAGTAAATAACGCTAATTGTTACATATTCACTTGCAGCGGCAAAACATTTGCTGTTCCGATCAAGCTTTCCGGTTGCTATGTATACAACAACGGCACATACGAGCCGCTTACATTCAACGATACAAATTACCTTTGGTAAAAAATTAAAGGAGTCCTTTTCAAGGGCTCCTTTTTTGTTGTAATAATTACATAATTAAAGGGACCGTTTAAACGGTCCCTTAATTTAGTTCTTTAAGCTATGAAGCGGTGCAGGAATTTTTCCTCCGCGGTTTATAAATTTAGCAGGTGACTTAGTGTTAACTTTCATAACAGGTCCCGAACCGAGCAAGCCGCCGAATTCGAGTTCGTCACCCATTTCGCGTCCGATAGCCGGTATAACTCTGACAGCAGTAGTTTTGGCGTTTACCATACCGATAGCAGCCTCGTCAGCAATAATACCGCTGATTGCTTCTGCCGTTGTGTCTCCGGGTATTACGATCATATCGAGACCAACTGAGCAAACAGCTGTCATAGCCTCCAGCTTCTCGATAGAGAGCGTTCCGGACCTTGCGGCATCAATCATACCTCTGTCCTCAGAAACAGGTATAAACGCGCCTGAGAGGCCTCCTACGCTTGATGAAGCCATAACGCCGCCTTTTTTAACAGCATCGTTAAGCATCGCAAGACAAGCTGTTGTTCCGGGTGCACCGCACTGTTCCAGTCCAATCTCCTCAAGAATATGGGCAACAGAATCGCCGACAGCCGGTGTAGGTGCAAGTGATAAATCGACAATACCAAACGGCACTCCAAGTCTTTTTGATGCCTCCGCGCCTACAAGCTGACCCATTCGGGTAACTTTAAATGCAGTCTTTTTTATAAGCTCGGCAATTTCATTTATGCTATATTCGGGATGTTTTGAAACAGCGGCTCTTACAACACCGGGGCCTGATACGCCTACGTTGATAACGCAGTCAGGCTCGGATACTCCGTGAAAAGCGCCGGCCATAAACGGGTTGTCTTCCGGAGCATTACAGAAAACTACAAGCTTGCCTGGCCCTATACAGTTCTGATCTTTTGTAAGCTCTGCAGCTTCTTTAACTTTTTGCCCCATCAACTTAACAGCGTCCATATTAATTCCGGCTTTTGTACTGCCGATATTCACTGAAGAGCAGATATGTTCAGTCTGTGCAAGCGCCTGAGGTATTGACTCAATAAGCTCAAGGTCACCGGCAGAGAAGCCTTTTTGAACTAATGCAGAATATCCGCCTATGAAATTTACTCCTATGGTCTGTGCCGCTTTTTCAAGGGTTAGAGCGTATTTGATAGGGTCTGAGCCGCTAACGCCAGCCATTATTGCAATAGGCGTTACGGAAACTCTTTTATTAATTATCGGAATACCGTAATGCTTTTCAATATCTTCGCCTGTAGATACAAGCTTTTCGGCTTTACGGCAGATTTTATCATATATCTTATCACATGACTTATTTATGTCCGTATCAGCACAATCAATAAGGGAAATGCCCATGGTTATTGTACGAATATCAAGGCATTCATCTTGTATCATATGTATTGTTTCAAGTATATCTGATGTATTAATCATTTTAGGTTAAGCTCCTATATTCTGTGCATTGAATTGAAAATATCCTCATTCATAACATGTATTGACAAACCGTTGTTTTTTCCGTATTCGGAAAGTTCATCCGAAAAGTCGGAAAATGTGATATTGCAGACGCTGACATCAGCCATCATGATCATGCAGAACATATCATCAAGGATAGACTGAGTAACCTCCGTAATATTTACATTGTGGCTTGCGCAGATGGATGAAACTCCGGCAAGAATTCCTACTACGTCTTTACCTACAACAGTAATTACCGCTTTCATAAAACCTACCTCCTGTTATTAATTAAGAAGATTATAGCAAAGTGTAAAATTTTTTTCAATAAAAAGAATAATAATATTTTATTTTGGCACATTATGTGTTAAAATAGTTTGACTCGGAAAGGACAGGAATATGAAATACTTAAATTTTTATGATCTGCATACTCATTCGGAGCATTCATTTGACGGTCATCATTCCTGCACATTAATGTGTGAGAGCGCCTTTGAAAAAGGTCTTAAAGGAATTGCGTTAACTGATCACTGCGAAATAGATTCAAAAGATTGTGATTTTTCAAAATTATGCGGCAACCAATTTTTTGATACAACAAAATGCGCTGACGTTTTTAAAGATTCTATAAAAGTATTTAAGGGCATAGAGTTAGGTCAGTCTATTTATAATAAGCCGCTTGCGGAAAGTATACTGAAAAAGTATAAATATGATTTCGTTCTCGGCTCTATACACAATCTTGAAAATATGGAGGATTTTTTCTTCCTTGATTACAAAGATTATGACGTGTATGAGCTTCTGCAAAAATATTTTGAGAATATATATAAACTTTGTGAGTGGAATCAGTTTGATTCGCTTGCTCATCTGACATATCCGTTAAGATATATCACCGGAAAACATAAAATTGAAGTAGATTTATCAAGATTCAACGATATTATTGATGAGATTTTACTGCTTATTGTTAAAAACGAAAAAGCTCTTGAGATCAACACTTCAGGATATTTTAATGAGATGAAAGACATTTTACCTAACGCCTCAATAGTAAAACGCTTTAAGGAACTTGGCGGCAAATACCTTACTATAGGATCAGATTCTCACTACTATGATAAAATAGGAATGGGAATAGAGCAGGGCATGGACGCTGCTCTTAAATGCGGCTTCACCCATATTACCGTATATAATAACAGACAGCCGGAATTAATTGAAATAAAATAAATGCGGGGTTAGAAAATGACAGAAAAACTGCTTAAAATTTTAGAGGAAAACGCAAGACTTTCAAATAAAGATATAGCCGTTATGCTTGGAGTAACGGAAAAAGAAGTAGCTGATGAGATTAAGCTGCTTGAAGACAGCGGCGTTATTAAAGGCTACAAAGCTTTTGTAGACAGAGATAAAACCGACCACCAAACAGTTACTGCACTGATTGAACTTAAAATTCAGCCAAAATACGGACATGGATTTGACGATGTTGCAGAAAGAATATCTCGCCTTGAAGAGGTAGAATCCATTTATCTTATGAGCGGAGCATTTGATTTAACTGTTCTTGTTACAGACAAATCTTTTCATGAGGTAGCTATGTTTGTTGCTCAAAGGTTATCTCCGCTTGAGGGCGTAGTTTCCACTGCTACTCACTTTATCCTTAAAAAATATAAGGAAAACGGTGTGTTCCTTACTGATGAACCGCGCGATGACAGGGGGAATATTTCCCTGTGATAAATTATGATGAATTTTTGAATTCAAGTATAAAGAATGTTAAGCCAAGCGGCATAAGAAAATTCTTTTCAATAGCCGAGGAAATGGATAATGTTATATCGCTCGGAGTGGGTGAGCCTGATTTTTTAACGCCGTGGCATATAAGAAACACGGCAATTGACTATCTTGACAAAGGTGCAACTCGTTATACTGCTAATGCCGGTCTGCTTACACTCAGAGAAGAAATAGCAGATTTTTATGAAAGAAAATATAATATTTCATATAATCCTAAGAACGAAGTTCTGGTAACAGTCGGCGGCTCAGAAGGAATTGATATGGCTATAAGAACGCTCATAGATCCCGGAGACGATGTTCTTCTTGTTGAGCCGTCATTCGTATGTTATCGTCCTATTGCTCAAACCTGCGGTGCAAATGTCATAAGTATAGCTACCAAAGAAGAAAACGGGTTCAAGCTTACTGCGGAAGAAATAGAAAAAGCAGTAACTCCCAAAACAAAATTGCTTATTTTCCCTTATCCCAACAATCCTACCGGTGCTGTGATGAGAAAAGGAAATCTTGAGAAAATCTGCGAGGTTATAAAGAAGCACAATATTTTTGTTATTTCAGATGAAATATACAGCGAACTTACTTATGGCGAGGAATCGCATTGCTCTATAGCCTCAATTGACGGCATGAAGGAAAGAACGATTGTAATCAACGGCTTTTCCAAGACATATTCAATGACAGGATGGCGTCTGGGATACGCTTTAGGCCCTGCTCCGGTAATCGCTCAGATGACAAAACTTCACCAGTTTGCGATTATGAGCGCTCCTACTAATTCTCAGCAGGCTGCTGTTGATGCTCTTAAAAATGGTGATACGGATATCGAGAAAATGAAGAATGACTATGATATGCGCCGCCGTTATACTGTCAATACATTTAATGAAATGGGGCTCAGTTGCTTTGAGCCGGAAGGCGCTTTTTACGTATTTCCGTCAATCAAGTCAACAGGGCTTACAAGCGACGAATTTTGCGAAAAACTTATACTTTCAAAAAGAGTTGCTGTTGTACCCGGAAGTGCTTTCGGTGAGAGCGGGGAAGGTTATATAAGAGTTTCTTATTGCTATTCAATAGATAATATCAGAAAAGCAGCTGAAAGAATAAAGGAATTTATAGACGAATTAAAATAACAGGGAACAACGTTATGAAAGTTAAAATCAACGCTTATGCAAAAATTAATCTGATGCTTGATATTATTGCGAAAAGAACAGACGGATATCATGATCTTTTCATGATTATGCAGAGCGTCAGCACACACGATACAGTTACGGTAACTGAAACAAAAACAAAACAGATTGAAATCACGTGCAAAACCGAAGGAATACCGCTTGACGAGCATAATATATGCTGGAAAGCCGCAGAAGCCTTTTTTAAGTATACAAAAAAGAAGAATAAAGGTATTTCAATAGATATCAAGAAAAAAATCCCGCATGCTGCCGGTCTTGCAGGCGGAAGCGCTGATGGCGCAGCGGTAATACTTGCACTTGATAAAATTTATAAAACAGCTCTTACTGATAAAGAACTTTGTGAAATAGGTGTGAAAATCGGAGCAGATCTGCCGTTTTGCCTTACTGGCGGAACTCTTCTTGCTCAGGGAATAGGTGATAAGCTGAGCAAAGTAAAAGCACTTAAAAAATGCTATATCGTTCTCGCAAAACCTGATTATGATGTTAATACAGGTTATGCATACAGCCAGTTTGACGAATACGGAAAGACACGTACTCCTGATAAATTCGGAATGCTCTGTGCAATTCAGTCGGGCAGTCTTGAAAATATATGCTCTAAAATGGAAAATGTTTTTGAGCAGTTTATAGAGGTTCCCAAGCGAATTGATATAAAAGAAATCCTTAAAAGAAACTCTGCTCTCGGCGTTTGCATGAGCGGAAGCGGGCCTACAGTTTTCGGTATTTTTGAAAATAAAGAAGACGCTGAGAAAGCCGCATATGAACTAAAGGATATTGCAAAAGACATTGATATCTGCACGCCTGTCAGAAAAGGCTGTAAAATTATGGAAATAACTGAATAAAAATTTTAAACCTGCCTATACTCAATGCGAAAGGCAGGTTTTTTATGAATAAAACACTTAAAGTATTTGTACCTTTATTTCTTGTTTTTGTGTTTATGTTTTCATATATTGCACCGTTCATTGAAACAAGCGAAAATATTTCCGATCAGGTATTCAGACTTCATATACTTGCAAACTCAGACAGTGCTGAGGATCAGCAGTTAAAACTTAAAGTGCGTGATGAAATACTGAAAAAAGGCGAAACCGTTTTTGCATCTTCAAACTCACTTGAAGAAACGATTGAATTATGTAAAAATAATATTGCGCTTTTTCAGCAGACTGCGGAGCAGTGTCTGCAAGACAACGGCAGCGATTATGATGTGAAAGTATATGTTGACAAGGAATACTTCAACACACGTGAATATGATGAGATAACTTTGCCGAGCGGAATTTATAACGCGCTGAAAATTGAAATAGGGCAGGGGAAAGGTCACAATTGGTGGTGCGTAATGTTTCCCGCCATTTGTCTTTCCAGCGTAACTGATGACGAACTGAACAAGTATCTTTCAGAAGATGAACAGAAACTCGTAAATTCTGACAGCAAGTATGAAGTAAGATTCAAAATCGTTGAGATTTATGAAAAAGTAAAGAGCAAAATTATTTCAGAATAACATAAAAGCGCTGTATTTAAACAGCGCTTTATTTTTATAAAAATTCTCTTACATCTTCAGCAAGTCTTTTTTCCGATGTTATTATTCTGTTGGCAAGGTCTTTTGACGTTTTATCTGCTTCGCTGTATTCATTAAGATATTTGCTTAATGCTTTAATTCCCATATTGCAGCCGTCAGTCATCAAGTCTGCTATTACGGAATCCGAATCATTTACACTGAGCATTACGTTCGTTTTAAGCCAGCTCATGCTTTTTGCAATTGGATTTGGCTCTTTTCCGTCATCAGAGTGCTTTTCAAGAAGGTTTTGCATTTCATCAGCAAATTCCTCATGTTCTGCCTTGCACTCGCTTATACAGCTTCTCAGACGGTCTGAATGAACATAATTCATTACTTCATCAAAAGAAGATAAGCCCATTTTAACCCCGGCGTCACATTCACGAAGTAATTTAACTGTATCCTGATTATTCATTTTTATCACCCTTAATATTATTGGTGAAATTAAAGCCGATATTAAAAAAAGCTGCCAATAGGCAGCTTTTTAATTTATACACCTTTTTTTACTTCTTCAAATTCTTCCTGAATCTCTTTTGAGGGTGCAGGAGTCAGAAGTGAAACAACTACTATGCAGATGCAGGAGAAGATGAATGCCGGAAGCAGTTCATATACATCCCATACACCGCCGAGAGGTCTTATGGCAAGGTTCCAAATGAACACCATAACACCGCCGCCGATCATTCCTGCGATAGCGCCCCATTTATTTATGCGTTTCCAGAATAAACTGAAAAGCATGAGCGGGCCGAATGTAGCGCCAAATCCTGCCCAAGCAAAGCTTACTATAGTGAATATGACGCTGTCTTCATCAAGGGCAATAATAATTGCGATTGCTGTGATTACAAGAAGTGTAATTCTTGATATAATCATTACCTGTTTATCAGAAGCTTTTTTATGAATAAGACCCTGGAAGATATTTTTAGAAAATGCTGAAGCGGCAATAAGCAGATAAGAATCAGAAGAACTGATAGTAGCGGCAAGAATACCTGCCATAACAAGACCAGCAAGAATAGGGGGAAGAAGATTTGTTGAAAGGAGAATAAATACATTTTCCGATTCAGCAGATGTTGTAAGTGCTGTAGGATAAAGTGTTCTTCCTATAACGCCTATAAATACTGCAACAATAAGAGAAATAACACACCATACAGTTGCAATTCGTCTGCTGCTGTTAAGCTGCTTTTCTGAACGAATAGCCATAAATCTTAAGAGTACCTGAGGCATGCCGAAATATCCCAATCCCCATGCAAGGCAGGAAACTATGCTTAAAATACCGTAAGTACCTGCTTCGCCGAATAACGGCTGACCGTTAACAGACTGCTGAACGCCGTCAACAGTAACAGGAGTTGCTATGCCGAAGAACTCGAAAAATCCGGGAATTGATTTTGCATTATCAATTACAGCATCAAGTCCGCCTGCGGCGGCTGTGCCGGCAATTACAATAACAGCAAGTGCTATGATCATTACAATAGACTGCATAAAGTCAGAAGCACTTTCGGCAAGGAAACCGCCGATGATAGTATAAATAAGCACAAATACAGCGCCTACTATCATCATGGGAACATAATCAAAACCAAACAAAGTTGAGAACAGCTTACCACAGGTAACAAGACAGCTTGCAGCATATACTGTAAAGAAAATAAGTATAAATAAAGCGGCAACGGTCATTATCACCTTGCTCTTCTCATGAAAACGGTTGGAAAAGAATTCAGGCAATGTGATAGCGTCTGCCTTTTCACTGTATCGGCGAAGTCTTTTTGATGTAATGAGCCAGTTGATATATGTACCGAATGCAAGACCTATAGCTGTCCACGCAGCATCTGAAATTCCGCACCAGTAGGCTACACCGGGAAGACCCATAAGAAGCCATCCGCTCATATCTGACGCTTCAGCGCTCATTGCTGTTACCCAAGGGCCGAGAGAACGACCGCCGAGGAAATATGAATCTGTGTTTTTATTTGCTTTTTTAGCAAAAGCAATACCGATGATAATTACAACTGCCATGTAGGCAATCATTGTAATCATTATCTGAATTTGTGATGTGTTTTCCATATAACTCCTCCGAAAAATAGAACAATATGCAGGTATTATACATTAAATTCCTAATCAAATCAAGAAAAATAAGCCAAAACGAGCCTAAATGTAAGAAAAATGCATATATAATATTGACTTTGAGCAAAAACATATTTATAATTACAGCAAAGGGAATGAAGTTCTCCCTCGGCTATGCCGAAACCGCTTTTTAAGCTGATGACTTCTGCTTAACAGCAGGAGTCTCTTTTTATTTTCAGACAGCTTCTGCTTATTGCGAAGCTGTTTTTTTATTGTCAGGAGGAACAAACATGTTAACTTCACTTGCTTATATTTTTCTTGTGGGACTGTCAATGTCTGCAATATGCAAAAAGCTGAAACTACCCGGCATAATAGGTATGCTGATTACCGGTATAGTTCTTGGACCGTACGTCCTTGATATGCTTGATCCGACTATCCTGTCTATCTCTTCTGAGCTCAGGCAGATGGCACTTATCATAATACTTCTCAAAGCGGGACTTTCGCTAAATTTAACCGATCTGAAAAAAGTGGGAAGACCTGCAATACTAATGTCTTTTGTGCCCGCAAGCTTTGAAATACTTGCCTTTTTCATATTTGCTCCGTACCTGCTTGGAGTTACAAGAATTGAAGCAGCGGTAATGGGCGCTGTTATAGGCGCAGTTTCTCCCGCAGTTGTTGTGCCTCGTATGGTGCAGCTGACTGAATCAAAATACGGAACAAACAAAAGTATTCCTCAGATGCTTCTTGCGGGAGCCTCCTGTGATGATATATATGTCATAGTCCTTTTCTCAACATTTGTAAGTATGGCTCAGGGCGGCAGTGCACAAATTATTGATTTTATAAACATTCCCGTATCAATAATTCTCGGAATTTTGCTTGGCGCCTTAACCGGTTTTATTCTTTCAAAATTTTTTGAAACAGCATTTGCACATAAACACTGTATCAGAAACAGTGTGAAAATTATTATAATACTTGGTGTGTCATTCCTTCTGATGGCTGTTGAAACATGGGCTGAAGGTGTTGTATCAATTTCAGGTTTACTGGCTGTTATGAGCATGGCATGCGTTTTGAAACTTAAAAGCGTTGCTTTTGTTTCAAAAAGGCTGTCTGAAAAACTGGGTAAACTTTGGATAGCAGCCGAAGTAATACTGTTTGTACTGGTAGGTGCAGCGGTTGATATTCGTTATACAATGAAAGCAGGTATTGCGGCTATTGCCATGATATTTATTTCACTTATATTCAGAGGCGTCGGTGTTTCTCTTTGCCTTGTAAAAACAAATTTAACCGCCAAAGAAAGACTATTCTGTATAATAGCATACATGCCTAAGGCAACTGTGCAGGCAGCTATAGGCTCCGTACCTCTTGCCATGGGGCTTTCATGCGGTCAAACAGTGCTTTCAGTTGCTGTGCTTGCTATAATAATAACTGCACCTCTGGGAGCTATCGGAATTGATTTCTCATATAAAAAACTGCTCTCAAGAGAAAATGAAACAAATACCGATAAAATAGAATCAAAAGATTAATTATTTATCTCTTTCATTTTTTTGAATTCCTGTATTACCAAAACAGCAGAAACTACAAAAGCAATGAAATCCGCTACAGGGCCGGCGTAAAGAACACCTTTAATTCCGAACCAAATCGGAAGAATAAGGAGTAGGGGAATCAAAAATATTACCTGGCGTGTAAGTGAAAGTATCAAACCTTTCATTGCTTTTCCTATTGCCGTAAAGAAGTTTGAAGAAAGAAGCTGAACGCCGTTTACTATTACCATAAACAGGAATATTCTCATAAACATAACGGCAAATTCAAAATACAATTCATCGCCGTTTCCGAATATAGATATAATTTGCTTGGGGAAAAACTGAAAAGCACAAAAACCTATTGCAGAAACAACAAAGTTCCATTTAATTGCCAAAACAAATGCTTTTTTAACTCTATCGTATTTTTCTGCGCCGTAATTATATCCGATTATCGGCTGAACACCCTGAGATATTCCTACAATAATTGAAAGTAAAATAGCGTTTGTTTTCATTACGATACCGCATGCGGCAAGAGGAATTTCCTGCCCATAAACTGATGAAGCACCGTAATGAACAAGCGAATTGTTTAAAACTATCTGAACGATAGTAATAGCTACCTGATTTATGCAGCTGCTTGTACCCATATAAAAGGTTTTTAAATTATCCTTAAACTTAAATCTAAAGCTTTCTTTGTCAATTTTAACAGTTTTAAATCTACGTACATATACGATTGCCATTATGAACGATACTACCTGACCGATAACTGTGGCAAGTGCAGCGCCGAAAACACCAAGATCAAACACAAATATAAATATCGGGTCAAGAATTGTGTTGATTATAGCACCGGTTACCATACAAGCCATTGAATATTTCGGACTTCCGTCTGCACGAATCAGATTGCTCATTCCGTTTGTTATAATCAAAAACGGCATACCTATCAGAGTAATTCCGGCATATTGCTGTGCATAAGGCATAACATCAGCAGTTGCTCCGAAAATCTTGAGAAGCTGTGTTAAGAGTAACTCACAAACTATAACAAAAACAAGTCCTGAAACCGTCATCAGTATTATGCCGTTACCTACAATTGATGATGCCTTTTTATATTCTTTCTTGCCAAGACAAAGGGAAAAGCGGGAAGCGCTTCCGATACCTATCAGAAGTGAAATAGCAAGACAGATAGTAGAAAAGGGATATGAAACATTTGTTGCGGCATTTCCCAGATAGCCTACACCTTGCCCGATAAATACTTGGTCAACAATATTATAGAGCGAGCTTACAAGTGTAGCTGTTATGCTCGGTAAAGCAAAACTCATAAGAAGTTTTGAGATTTTTTCATGTCCTAACGGATTTTCAGACATATTTCTTTCCTCCCATCTATAAAATCGCGCTAAAAAAGAGCCTGAAAGTAAATTCTCAGGCTCTTTTTTGGTGCCGGCGGCGGGGGTCGAACCCGCACCCTGTCGCCAGGACCGGATTTTGAGTCCGGCACGTCTGCCAATTCCATCACGCCGGCGTGTTTCTAAAACATTATACAAAAATGGAATGGTAAAGTCAATATAACAATTGTACTTAATATTATAATTTAGCAAAAAAAGAAAGCCGCAAAAGCGACTTCCTGTTAGTGGTGCTGGTGACCGGACTTGAACCGGTACGGTATTGCTACCGAGGGATTTTAAGTCCCTTGCGTCTGCCGATTTCGCCACACCAGCGAACACAAAATATAATACATTATTACTTAAAAATTGTCAATAATCAATTTACTTTATTTTGTGTATTGCCGCCCAAATAGCACTCTATGTTTTTATCAAGAATGGCAAGAAGCCTTGCTCTTGTTTCCTTTGCCGCCCAAGCAATATGAGGTGTAATAATGCAGTTTTTTGCAGTTAAAAGCGGATTTGCCGAATCTGCCGGCTCAGTTCTTAAAACATCAAGCGCAGCGCCTGCAATTCTGCCGGTGTTAAGAGCGTCTGCAAGAGCTTTTTCATCAACTACCGGGCCTCGGGAAGTATTTATAAGTACAGCAGTTTTCTTCATTTGCGAAAGCGTATTTGTATTAATAAGATTTTCAGTTTCAGCAGTCAGCGGGCAGTGACAAGTAATATAGTTAGAAGAATAAAGCAAATTGCTGAGTTCAACCTGTTCGGCAGATTTAAACGCGCTGAGATCCTTACGAGAGCGTGAATTTATAAGAACTTTCATTCCGAACGTTTCCGCTATTTCAGCAACACGTCTGCCTATTGAACCAAAGCCTATAATTCCGAGAGTTTTTCCGTCAAGCTCTGCAAGAGGGGAGAGTGTATAACAGAAATCAGGGCAGGATGTCCAGTCTCCATTATGAACAGATTCAGAATGAAGATCAACTCTGTTTGTAAAGTGGAGAATAAATGCAAACACTTGCTGTGCAACCGCATTTGTAGAATATGAAGGTATGTTGCAAACAGTTATTCCAAGCTGCGTAGCTGTTTCAAGATCAACTACGTTGTATCCTGTTGACTGAAGACCGATATATTTAAGCTCAGGCTGAAGAGCTTTGAGCGTATCAGCGTTCAATACAGTCTTATTGATTATTAAAATATCTGCGCCTTTTGCCCGTTTCACAACTTCATCCGGAGACGTTCTTTCATAAACCGTAACATCATCAGAATATTTTTTAAGAAAATCCCAGCTTAAATCCCCGGGATTTGTTGTATAACCGTCTAAGTTAACTATTTTCATTATTATCACCATATTAATTATATTTCTTAAATTATATCCTTACAGTCCGTTTTTTGCAATAATTTATTGAAAGTTAATGTTATTTAATATATAATTGAGCATAGAAATTATTGGTGGTATTATGAAAAAATCACTTATAATTCTGCTTGTTTTAGTATTCACTTTTGTTTCTTGCCTTTGCATCAATGACATATTTACTGATAAAAAAACTGTTAACTATGAGGCAAAAGCAGGAAGAAAATGTATTGTAATTGATGCCGGGCACGGTGGGGTAGACGCAGGTACTTCAGCTCTTAACGGAACAGCTGAAAAAGATATTAATCTTGCAATTGCTCTAAATCTGTATGATTTTCTCAGTATATGCGGAGTAGACTGCAAACTAATTAGAGACAGTGATAAAGAGTTCTATCCAAACGGCGAAGACAGATCAAGATCAGACCTTTATAACAGGCTTGATTATGTAAACAGCGTTGATAACGCAGTTCTTGTATCAATACATCAAAACTTTTTCAGCGATACAAGTGAATGGGGAATGCAGGTGTGGTACTCGGGAAATGTTGATTCCAGCAAAAAGCTTGCAGACAATATATTGAATAATACAAAAATGTTCATACAGCCTGATAACACACGCAGCAACAAGCAATCCGATGAAAGTTATTATATTTTATATAAAGCGCAGGTTCCGTCAGTAATGGTAGAATGCGGATTTATGAGTAATCCTCAGGAGGAAGCAAATCTTGAATCCTCAGCATACAGAAAAAGACTTGCCTGCACGATAACTTTGGGAATTACCCAGTACATAAATGAAGGATATTAATTACGGAAAGGCAAATAAATGGCAAAGTCAAAAACTCTGTATGTATGTTCCGAGTGCGGTTACGAAAGTGCAAAATGGTACGGAAAGTGCCCTGGGTGCGGTGAATGGAACACCATGAACGAACAACAGGTAAGCCTGTCATCAGATAGAGTAAAGGGCAAAAAAAGCACCTCGTATTCCGCCAATGTATTGCGTCTTAAAGATATTGACGGTGATGTTGAACGCAGAATTTCAACCGGTGTATCTGAATTTGACAGGGTACTCGGCGGTGGAATAGTTATTGGAAGTCTTGTTCTGCTCAGCGGTGATCCGGGAATAGGAAAATCCACTATACTGCTCCAAATATGCGAACATCTCGGCAAATCGAAAAACGTTCTTTATATAAGCGGCGAGGAATCGGCAAGTCAAATAAAGCTGAGAGCAGGAAGGCTTGGCGTAACTACCGAAAATTTAGGGGTTTTGGCACAGACCGATATAGGGATAATCGTTGAAACAATAAAAACCGAAAAACCTGATGTAGTAATAATAGATTCTATACAAACCATGGTGTATGATGAAATATCATCTACTGCCGGTTCAATTACTCAGGTACGTGAATGCACAAATATTCTTATGCATCTCGCAAAATCCCTCGAAATCCCTATATTCGTTGTCGGCCATGTAAATAAAGACGGGGCTATTGCAGGCCCAAAAGTTCTGGAACATATTGTTGACACCGTTCTTTATTTTGAAGGTGAAAGAAATTATTCTTACAGAATACTTAGAGGTGTAAAAAATCGTTTTGGTTCTACAAATGAGATAGGTGTATTTGAAATGAAACAAAACGGATTGCAAGAAGTTGAAAACCCGTCATTGCTTATGCTTTCAGGCAGGCCCAAAAATGTAAGCGGCACTTGCGTAGCTTGCGTTATGGAAGGGTCAAGGCCTATATTAGCCGAAGTTCAAGGTCTTGTAACAGCTACCGGATTCGGAACGCCAAGACGTATGAGCACAGGATTTGATTATAACCGTATGGCAATGATTTTGGCAGTGCTTGAAAAAAGAGCCGGTTACTATTTTAACTCAATGGACTCTTATATAAATGTAATTGGCGGTTTACGATTGGACGAGCCTGCGGCGGATTTGACTGTTGCAATGGCGCTTGTGTCATCATTAAAAGATATAGTTGTTAAAGACAATATCATTGCGTTTGGTGAGATAGGTTTGGCAGGGGAGATTCGCGCTGTAAATAACTGCGAACAAAGAATAACTGAATCTATACGGCTCGGTTTTGATAAATGTATTATACCTTTTCATAATTATAAAGGTCTTTCAAAAAATCTTAAATTGTCAGCTGATATAATACCTGTTCGTTCTGTACGAGAAGCTTTCAATGCAATTACAGAAGAAAAATAATTAAACAAAAAGCAGCCCTCAGCAGGGGCTGCTTTTTTATATTTCCACTATTGACAGGGTATTTTGAAATTGTTATAATTATACAAAATAAATGTTTTGTGCAATATAGGGGAGTTTAAATCCAACATATTAGAATATGCTACTGTATTATATAAATCGTTTATCATAACTGAGTTTGTTCAATGCTCATACGATTTATTCAAACAAACTTAATCAAACGAAATTATCTAAAGCATTCTTCTTTTATAATGCTGTACTATTATGCATAATATAATTATGCTTAGAATTAATCCTATTATAATAACCTATGAGTTGCTTATAAATTATTCTAAAAATCTCAGAGTAAATTCATGGTTCACGGATTGACATTTTACTTATAACCAATTTAACAATCGTCAAGTCTTTCAGCAATAAAAAAATCAATAAGCATATTAAAATTCAAAGTCAAAAATTAACATTATTATGTAAGCACATATTAAACTATTACACTTGATATAAAATGCAGAATACTTACTATTCCCTGCTTGATTATCAAATTTTAACATTGTGAAACTGTTTCACGGAAAGGAACAAAATATGAGAAAAGAAGAATTTTCCGAACTTCCTAATCTTGTTCAGCAATATCTTATTTATCTGGAAGCTATTAAAGGTCATTCAGAACTATCAGTTATCGAATACGCTTCTGATCTGAGAACTTTTTTCAGATACCTTGCAAAAAATAAAGGTCTTGCAGACAAAAACGCTCCTGATGAAGAAGTGGATATATCCCCTATTGATATTGATTTTATAAGAAAAATAACTCTTAATGACGCTTATTCATACCTAATTTACCTTAAAAATGTGCGAAAAAACAACGAGTCAACACGTGCAAGGCGTGTAATATCAATCAGGCGCTTTTTTATTTATTTAACGGATAATTTAGGACTTCTTGAAGTCAATCCTATGAAAAATCTTGACATACCAAAAGCAAAAAAGTCTCTTCCTAAGTATCTTACTCTGGAAGAGGCTCAGAAGCTGCTTTCTGTTATTGACGGCCCATTTAAAGAACGTGATTTTGCAATAATAACTCTTTTTTTGAACTGCGGAATGCGTCTTTCCGAATTGGTTTCTATAAATTATAACGATATCAAAGACGACGGAAGCCTTGTAATAACAGGAAAAGGCAACAAAGAGCGTGTAATATTTTTAAACGATGCTTGCATAAAAGCAATAGCGGATTACATGAAAAAGCGCCCGAATGACGGAGTAAAAGACAGAGCACTGTTTTTGAGCAGCAGAAATCAAAGAATAAGCGCAAAAACCGTTCAGCATATAGTTTATACAAATCTTGACAAGGCCGGACTTGGAGACCGTGGTCTGTCTGTTCATAAACTCAGGCACACCGCCGCAACACTTATGTATCAATATGGTAATGTGGACTTATTGCTTTTAAAAGAAGTACTCGGTCACGAAAATTTGGGAACAACAGAAATCTACACTCATACAACTGCAGACGCCGCAAAAAAAGCTATAGCGGCAAACCCTTTAAATAAAGACGGCAAAAATAATAAGTAAAATCTATATTGAAATTATTCCGCTTAGAGCAGCTGTTATACCGGAGTTTATAAGCGCCACAAAAACTATCATAACAGCATAAAGAAGGTACTTTTTCATATAGCTTTTATATTCTATTTTTTCGCTGTTTTCGTTTTTGCCCACAGTAAGATTATATATTCTTTTGCTCAAGTCAGAACTAAGAGAAACGGTGTAAACAATTACAGTAAGAAATGAGCAGACGAACGGAGCAATCATCAGCAGGCTGTACCCGAAGCCCTTAATTCCAAAATTTATATAATAATATGATATTTTCAGTCCCGCCTGTACTCCTATTAAAAGAGGCACGATATTTATTATCGGAAATCCTACAAGGCATATCCCCATAAAGAGCGTCAAGGCAAAAACAAAAAGGTAAAACCCCAGATTATTTATAAAAAGGTTTAAAAATTCACCGTTAACTGATGAAATAATTATTTCGTCAAGTGCATCTGTAGCACAGTTTTTATATATTAATGAACCGCATAAAAGTCCGGCGGCAAAAAATAAAGCGGCATAAAACGCTGTTTTATTTTCAAAAAATATTTCGTAAAAACTCTTTCTGTCTTCTTTCTTTTTCTTGAGTTTATCCTCAGTTATTGCTGTGTTTTCTAAAATTTCCTTTGTTTTCATTTTTTAACCCTTATCTTTTTAGATTTTTTTACTGAATACATACCCGAAATGCCTGAAACTATTATTACAAGCGCAAATTTTAAAAAGAAAAGCCAGAGAGTATTATGATTAAAGATCAGGTTCACAATTGAATACAAAATCAGCGGAAGTGAAGATATAACCCCCACCAAAAAGCCGCTGTTTTTAAAGGAAGAAGAACATAGGTATGAGTTTAGTGCCGCACTGATTACAATAACTGCAGCTGCTAAGTACTCAACACATTCAAAACTTATGTCAAGCTTGTATATTGCGAATGAAAGCAGCGCTGACAGAACCGAACAAAACACCGCTGAAAATAATAAAGACTTTACTATAAATGAAATCAATAGTTTATTATCAAGTGAAGATTTAATTTTTTTCATAAGAAAAACTCCTTTGCTTATCCATTAAAGGATATTCAAAGGAGTTCATTTTTATTACATTAAACTTTTCTTTATTTTTTCTCTTCAGAGGTTTCTGCTTTTTCTTCTTTGCTTTCTTTAATAGCTTTGCCCTTTGCAGCAGCCTTTTCCTCTTTCTTTTTCTTAGCAGCTTCTTTTGCAGCCTCAACTTCTTTTTTGTGCTGTTCCATCTTAGTCTTGTTAGTATTTACTGCCCAGCGCTGAATTTTCATTTTAGTTCTGTCTGCGCCTGTTTCGATAACAAGATCTTCTTCTCTGATTGTAACTACTCTGCCAACGATACCGCCGATAGTGATAATCTCATCGCCGATTTCAAGAGAGTTTCTCATTTCCTGCTCTTCTTTCTGGCGTTTCTTCTGAGGGCGGATTGTTACAAAATACATAACTACCACAAGAACAACCATAAGAATTATCATGGAATAGGAATTGGTACCGCCTGTTGCTGAAGTACCTGATGCACCTGATGTTAACTGAAGTAAAGTTTCTAACATTAATTTGAACCTCCAAATTTTACTAACATTGATTATTATATAGACAATTAATATAAAATGCAAGAACTATTTATATACGTGTATCAAGTTTTACACAATATTCATTTTTATAATCTTCGAAACTGCCGTTTTCGATATTAAAACGTATTTCACTCATAAGATTATTATAAAAATAAAGATTATGCATAACCGCAAGACGCATTCCAAGCATTTCATTAGCTTTCATAAGGTGGCGTATGTATCCCCTGCTGTATCTTCTGCATACAGGGCAATCACACTTTGAATCTATCGGTTTATCATCAAGTATATATTTGGAATTATTAATATTGATTATACCATCTTTGGTAAATAAATGGCCGTGACGCGCATTTCTGCTTGGCATAACACAGTCAAAAAGGTCTACTCCCCTGCTGACACCTTCTATTATATTGCCTGGGGTTCCCACGCCCATAAGATATCTCGGCTTATTTTCAGGTGCATAAGGAGCAACAGCGCTTATAATTCTATACATTACCTCTTTCGGCTCACCAACTGCAAGACCACCGATTGCATAACCGTCAAGATCCATTTTTGCTATTTCTTTCATGTGTTCAATGCGCAGATCATCATAGGTACAGCCTTGATTAATTCCGAAAAGAAGCTGATCCTTATTAATTGTTTCAGGAAGTGAATTTAGCCTGTCCATTTCGATCTTGCAGCGTTCAAGCCATCTTAAAGTTCTTGCGCAGGAAGCTTTTGCGTACTCATATGTCGCAGGATTTTCTACACACTCATCAAATGCCATAGCTATTGTAGAAGCAAGACGGCTTTGTATCTGCATGGATTCCTCAGGTCCCATAAATATCTTTCTGCCGTCAATATGAGAACGAAAAGTTACGCCTTCTTCTTTGATTTTATTAAGTTTTGCAAGAGAAAAAACCTGGAAACCGCCGCTGTCGGTCAATATAGGCTTATTCCAAGTTGTAAATTTATGAAGACCGCCTATATTGTAAACGACATCTTCTCCGGGACGCACATGCAAGTGATAGGTATTGCACAGCATTACCTGCGTTCCTATATCCTCAAGATCACTTGCCGCAAGACCGCCTTTAATTGCAGCAACTGTTGCAACATTCATAAATGCCGGCGTCTGCACCGTGCCGTGCACTGTTTCAAACACGCCTCTTCTGGCTTCGCCTTCTTTTTTTATTACTGAAAATTTCATAATCAGTCCTCTATAAACATAGCATCGCCGAAACTGAAAAATCTATATTTTTCCTTAACGGCAGTATTGTAAGCGTTCATAATGTTATCGTATCCCGCAAATGCAGAAACAAGCATTATCAAAGTGCTTTCAGGAAGATGAAAATTAGTTATAAGTGCATCCATACACTTAAATTCAAAACCGGGATAAATAAATATAGACGTATCATCTTCATCTGCACATATACAGCCGTTTTTAGCAGCTACCGATTCGATCGTGCGGCAGGAAGTTGTGCCTACCGCTATAACTCTTTTACCGTTTTTCTTAGTATTGTTAATTATATCAGCAGCTTCTTTTGGCATTATATAGTGCTCTGTGTGCATTTTATGCTTTGTTACATCGTCAACCTTAACAGGTCTGAACGTTCCTAAACCTACATGAAGTGTTATCTCGGCTATATTTACACCTTTTGCCTTTATTCCTTCAAGCATTTGAGGTGTAAAATGAAGTCCGGCTGTAGGCGCAGCCGCAGAACCGAGTTCTTTGCTGTAAACGGTCTGATAACGCTCCTTGTCATTAAGTTTTTCTTTTATGTACGGAGGAAGCGGCATTGATCCGATTTCGTCAAGAACAGCATAAATACTGCCCTCACAGGTGAATTTTACAAATCTGCTTCCCTCATTATCATCAATATTAACGATCTCACCTATTAATTTTCCTTCTCCGAATGAAAACTTTGTGCCTATTTTCGCTCTTTTTCCGGGTTTGCAAAGACATTCCCAAACATCATTTTCTTTCTGAGAAAGAAGCAAAAATTCTACAACAGCTCCTGTTTCTTCCTTAACTCCGTAGATTCTTGCCGGGATTACACGAGTATCATTAATAACAAGACAATCACCGGGGTTCAAATATTCTGTAAGATCCTTAAAAATACGGTGCTCAAGGGAGCCGTCCTTTTTATGAAGAATCATGAGACGTGACGCGTTTCTTGGCTCTATTGGCGTCTGAGCAATTAAATTTTCGGGTAAATCGTAATAAAAGTCTGCAGTTTTCATAAAGTCTCCGTAATTTTTGTTTGACATATATATATAATAAGTGATATTATATCATAAAGATACGGCAAACGCCGTCTAATATTATATTCTATTGTATATATTTTTACAAGATTTATTTTTAGCAAGATAGGAGAATCATTATGGTAAAGAAATATAATGTAGGCGTAGTAGGCGCAACAGGTATGGTAGGTCAGCGTTTTATTACGCTTCTTGCAGACCACCCGTGGTTTAATATTACAAGCCTTGCTGCATCAGCAAGATCAGCAGGAAAGAAATACGAGGAAGCAGTAGGCAAAAAGTGGTGCATGGATACTGAAATCCCCGAAAGCGTTAAAGATATGATAGTTCGTGACGCTACTGCCGATATTGATAAAATCACAAGCGAAGTTGATTTCGTATTCTGTGCAGTAGATATGAAAAAAGACGAAATCAAAAAGCTTGAAGAGGAATATGCAAAGCATGAATGTCCCGTTGTTTCAAACAATAGCGCTCATCGCTTTACTCCTGACGTTCCTATGGTTGTTCCGGAGCTTAATGCAGAACATATCAACATTATACCGTCTCAGAGAAAACGTCTTGGAACAAAGCGCGGTTTTGTTGCAGTTAAATCAAACTGCTCACTTCAGTCTTATGTTCCCGCCCTCTTCCCTCTTCATGACAAATTCGGTGTTAAAGACGTACTTGTATGCACATATCAGGCTATCAGCGGCGCAGGCAAAACATTTGATACATGGCCTGAAATGATAGATAATGTTATCCCTTACATCGGCGGCGAAGAAGAAAAGAGCGAAAAAGAGCCTCTTAAGCTCTGGGGTCACATTGAAGAAGATGAGATCAAACTTGCAGATAAGCCGAACTTCACTGCTCAGTGCATCCGCGTTCCCGTTTCAAACGGCCATCTCGGTGCAGTATTTGTAAACTTTGAGAAAAAACCGTCTATGGACGAAATGAAAGAAATCTGGAAGAACTTCAAAGGCCGTGCTCAGGAGCTTGAACTTCCCTCAGCACCAAAACAGTTCCTCCACTATTTTGAAGAAGATAACAGACCTCAGATCAAGTCAGAAAGAATGCTTGAGAACGGTATGGCTATTTCAATCGGCAGACTTAGAGAAGATACTCAGTATCAGTATAAATTTGTTTGTCTTTCACACAATACGCTCCGCGGTGCAGCAGGCGGCGCCGTACTTCTTGCAGAGCTTCTTTGTGCAGAAGGATATATGGACTAATCAGTTAATTACAATATTTACAGCAAGGAGAGTGCTTATATTATGAAAGAACCTATTTTTACAGGCGCTGCGGTTGCCATCATCACTCCGATGAAAGAAGACGGCACTGTAAATTACGAAGAATTCGGAAGATTTATTGACTGGCAGATAGAAAACGGAACTGACGCTATCGTTGTATGCGGTACAACTGGTGAAAGCTCCACTCTTGAAGTTGATGAACATTCTGAATGCATCAAATGGTGTGTTGATTATGTTAACGGCAGATGTGTAGTTATTGCCGGAACAGGTTCTAACTCAACAAAAAGTGCCATTGAACTCAGCACAGAGGCTTGCAAGGACGGTGCCGATGCTCTGCTTCTTGTTACACCTTATTACAACAAAACAAGCCAGAGAGGCCTTGTTGCTCATTATAAAGCAATTCATGACGCAACTGACAAGCCGATAATTCTTTATAATGTTCCGTCAAGAACCGGCGTAAACATTTTACCTGAAACTGCGGCTGAACTTGCTAAACTTCCAAGAATCAACGGAATCAAGGAAGCAAGCGGAAATCTTGACCAGATTGCTAAAGTTCATGAGCTTTGCGGAGATGAGCTCAATATTTGGAGCGGTAACGACGATCAGATCTATGACATTCTTGAAAGAGGCGGTCTCGGTGTTATCAGTGTCCTTTCAAATGTTTGTCCTAAAGAAACTCATGATATAGTTGCAAAATATCTTAACGGAGACAAAGCAGGATCAAAGGCTTTGATGGATAAGTATATGAAGCTTGCAAAGGCTCTTTTCTGTGACGTAAATCCGATACCTGTTAAAGAAGCAGTTAACCTCATTGGTTACGAAGCAGGCCACTGCAGACTTCCACTTATTGATATGACGGATGAGAATAAAGCAATGCTCAGAGAAGTCATGAAGGAATACGATCTTATAAAGTAATTAATTGCAAAGGACTTTTAAAATGACAAAAATTATTTTATGCGGCGCAAACGGCAAGATGGGTCACGTTATCCAAAGTGTCGTTGCAGGAAGAGATGACTGCGAAATTGTTGCCGGTGTTGATATAAATACTGAAAGCAGCGGTTTTCCGGTATACTCAACTTTCGGAGAAATTAAGGAAACAGCGCATGTTATTATAGATTTTTCAAATCCGGCTCTTCTCGATTCCATGCTTGCTTTTTCTGAGGATAAGAAGATACCTGTTGTTATTGCAACCACGGGTTACGATGACAAGCAAAAAAAGCAGATTGAAAAAGCTTCTGAGAAATGCGCAGTGTTCTTCACATACAATATGAGCATGGGCATAAATCTGCTTGCAAACCTGGCAAAAAAAGCAACTGAGGTGTTGGGTAGCGATTTTGATATTGAAATCGTAGAAAAGCACCATAATCAGAAGATAGACGCACCAAGCGGAACTGCTTTAATGCTTGCTGACGCTATCTGTGAGGAAATTGACGAGCCTGTTAAATACGAATATGACCGTCACAGCAAACGCGAAAAGCGTACTAAAAACGAGATTGGTATGCATTCCGTAAGGGGCGGCACCATCGTTGGTGAGCACGAAATCATATTTGCGGGAAGAGATGAAATCATTACTCTTTCACACTCTGCAAGAAGCAAAGAGATCTTTGCCGTGGGGGCTGTAAATGCTGCAGTATTTATGGCTGGTAAATCCAACGGTCTATATTCTATGAAAGATATGATAAAATAAGTTTTAAAGGCTGTCTGATAATTCAGGCAGCCTTTATTTTTAAAATTAAGGAGAAGAATATGAAAAAGTTTTTTGAGGAATTCAAACAATTCGCTATTAAGGGAAATATGTTTGATATGGCAGTAGGCATTATCATAGGCAGTGCTTTCACAGCAGTGGTAAATTCTCTGACTGATAATTTGATAAATCCTCTGCTCAAATTCATAACAGGAGCGTCTACATATACATCGCAGGAACTGCTTGGATTTTTCTCTTCATTTATATCTGCGTTTCTTAATTTTATAATAATGGCATTTGTTTTATTCTGCTTATTAAAGTTCATAAACAGAATTATGACAATAGGAAAGAAAAAAGATGAAGATAATACTCCGATAACAAAAAAATGCCCGTTTTGTATGAGTGACATAGATATAAATGCTACAAGATGCCCTCATTGCACTTCGATACTGGAAAACGAAATTATAAATGAATAGTTTATAAATAAAAAAGCTCCGAAACCCGGAGCTTTTTTTATTTATTCTTTAGTCCATGTAACACCCTGAGGAGTATCTTTAAGAATTATTCCCATTGCTTTAAGATCATCTCTAATTTTATCTGCAGTTGTCCAGTCCTTATTTTTACGCGCTTCCTGACGCTTTGAAATAAGTGATTCTATTTCATCGCTCAAATCATTGCTCTTTCGGTTATAAAGCAGACCGAGCACATCACAAATCTCATCAAATATCTGAGCGGCCTTCTCACAAACAGCTTTTGATACCTGCTGAGAAATCAAATTAGTATTGATATCTTTTGTAAGCTCAAACAGAGCAGCTATTCCGTCCGCTGTGTTAAGATCATCATCCATAGCAGTGATGAATTCATCTTTGCGGCTTTCAAAAAGCTTTATCAGCTTATCATCATCTTCTCCCGCCGTTTCAGAAGCATTCTTGATTGTAAAATCAAGGCTGTCACGGCAAGTGTAAAGTCTTTCAAGCGCGCTCTTGCACTGATCTATAATTTCAAGACTGTAATTAATGGGTGAACGGTAATGCGAGCTTATAAGGAAATATCTGATAACCTCGTAACCGCAGTAATCGGCAATCTCTCGTACAGTCTTAAAATTGCCGAGAGATTTACTCATTTTTACATTATCTACGTTAATATATCCGTTGTGCATCCAGTATTTAGCAAAAGTGCATCCGTTAGCGCATTCACTCTGTGCAATTTCATTTTCATGATGAGGGAATACAAGGTCTTTACCGCCGCAGTGAATATCAATAGTGTTGCCAAGATATTTTCTGTTCATTGCAGAACACTCGATATGCCAGCCCGGTCTTCCTTTGCCCCAAGGTGAATCCCAATACGGTTCGCCCGGCTTGGCTCCTTTCCAAAGCGCGAAATCAAGCGGATCATCCTTAACCTCACCGATAGCTATTCTTGCGCCGCTTTCAAGATCTTCAATAGGCTGATGCGAAAGCTTTCCGTATTCATTAAACTTGAGAGTGCGGAAATATACATCACCGCCTGCCTCATAAGCATATCCTTTGTCAACAAGCGTCTTTATTATAGCAATGATCTCATCGATATTTTCAGTAGCTTTTGGATGAACTGTAGCATGTTTGAAGTTCAGACCGTCTGCGTCAGTCCAAAATTCTTTGATATATTTTTCAGATATTTCTTCATAAGAAACACCTTCTTCATTTGCTCTTTTAATGATTTTATCATCAATATCAGTAAAATTCTGAACAAATTTAACCTTATAGCCTCTGTATTCAAGATAACGTCTTAAAACATCAAACACGCAAAGAGGACGTGCATTGCCTATATGAATATAATTGTATACAGTCGGGCCGCAGGCATAGATTTTGACTTCATTTTTATCAACAGGAACAAATTCTTCTTTCTGTCTGGTCATTGTGTTATAAATCTTCATTTTACTGCCTCCTCAAGAGTTTTAATTTCATTTTCAAGTTCTTCAATTTTTCTTTTGTTTTCTTTTATTGCTGTCATAACAGGATCGGGAATATGAATCTGATCAAGATCATCAACACGTTCGCCGTCTATTCTTACAACCTCTCCGGGCACGCCAACAACGGTGCAGTTTGGATCAACATCCTTAACCACGACTGCTCCTGCGGCTACTTTGGCATTTCTTCCGATAGTTATAGGGCCAAGAACTTTTGCGCCGGCGCCTATCATAACGCCGTTTTCGATTGTAGGATGCCTTTTTCCGACGTCTTTACCGGTACCGCCCAGTGTTACTCCCTGATAAATCATTACGTCGTCCCCTACTTCAGCCGTTTCCCCTATTACCACTCCATGGCCGTGGTCGATACAAACACGCCTGCCAATCGTTGCTCCCGGATGTATTTCAATTCCGGTAGCATGGGCGCTTCTTTGACTTATAAAGCGCGCTATAAAAGGCATATTATGCTTAAAGAACCAGTGTGCTTTTCTATGACTTCTCAATGCCTTAAAGCCAGGATAAAGAAAAACAATTTCAAAAGGGCTTTTAGCGGCGGGGTCATGCTCCATAAAGCTTTTAACCGATTCTCTGAATTCGTCAAACATAAAAATCACCCGTGAATTACTGAATGTTCTTATTAAATATTATGTATTATGGTTTCAAAATAAAAATGCCCCTGTCAAATGACAGAGGCAATAAAAACTGCGGTTCCACTCTTCTTTATACTTGACTGCTTAAATACAGCCTTGCGTGTAACGGGGCAAACCGTTCCGGAATACTAAATTTCCTCCGAAAAGCTCGGGAGTGCATTTCACTGATTTCTTAATACACGAATTTCACCAAACAACGTGCTCTCTGAAAAAAGAACTTTCAGTTACTTCTCTCCGTCTATGCATTTCAATATCAATATTATTATATACAATTTTGTAAAATTTGCAACAATTATTTTGTCTTAATAAGATGCCAGCCGTCTTTTGCGTAAACAATGCCGCTGAGCATTGTAACAATTCCGACTATCCAGAAGGCTATAGTACAATAAATATTGAGCCACTGGGTATTCATATCTATATCGGCAGGGCCTTCTCCTATAGCAAGGAACAGGAAAACAAGCCCCGTTGTTGCCATCTGAAGAAAAGTCTTTGCCTTTCCAAAAGCATTGGCGGCTATTACCTCCCCTGTTGTTGCGGCTGCCATTCTGATGCCGGCAACAAGGAACTCACGCGCAAGCATTATCATGATAACAATATCTGTATGCCAGCCCATATCAAAAAGAATTATGTATGCGGCAAAAACAAGCGTTTTATCAGACAGCGGATCCATAAGTTTGCCGAAATCAGTAACGATTCCTGATTTTCTGGCAATAATGCCGTCCGCTTTATCACTCATGCAGGCAACAAAATATATTATAAGCGTTGCAACCCAATGATATTTAAAATCAATAAATGCACACGCCATCAATGCAGGTACACAGCAAAATCTGAATACCGTTATTTTGTTAGGTAAATTCATTGTACTTTCTCTCCTATTAAATCATAACCGTTATAATCGGTTATTTTTACTTTTATAAAATCTCCGACCGCAAGCTTTTCAGCTGAAGAAATTATTATACCGCTGTCAATCTCCGGCGCATCAAGATAACTTCTGCCAATATAATTCACACCTTCAAACGAATCGATAACAGCATCATATTCTTTCCCTACTCTTGCCTTATTTGCAGCTTCGGTAACAGAATACTGTATATCCATTATAACTTCTTCACGGCGAGCCTTTACTGAGTCATCTATCTGATTTTTCATATCATATGCGGGAGTATCTTCTTCCGGCGAGAATTTAAAACAACCCATTTTATCGAACTTCATTTCTTTTACAAATTTACAAAGTTCTTCAAACTGTTCGTCTGTTTCACCGGGAAAGCCTACCATAAGCGTTGTGCGAAGTGATATCCCCGGAATACGTTCTTTCATTTTATTAATCAGTGTTTTAAGCTCATCATAGTTTCCGCTTCTGTTCATATTTCTGAGAACTTCACCGCTGCAGTGCTGAAGCGGAATATCTATATAGGAACATACTTTCTCTTCCTCGGCAATAGTATCTATAAGTTCATCGGTAACTTTATCCGGATAGCAGTAAAAAAGTCTTATCCAGCGCAAATCTTTAATTTTGCAAAGTTCTTTGAGAAGAGAAGCAAGACGGTATTCACCGTAAAGCGAAACGCCATATTTTGTTGTGTCCTGTGCAACAAGAACGATTTCTTTTACACCTCGTGAAACAAGCTCTTTTGCTTCAGATATTATACTTTCCATATCGCGCTCTCTGTAATTTCCACGAATACCTGGAATAGCGCAATAGGAACATCTGTTGCTACAGCCTTCTGAAAGTTTTAAATAAGCCCAATGAGGCGGAGTAAACAGCGTTCTTTCACCGCTCAGGGGAAGCAGATCCTTTGACGGGAAAAAGCTTGTTGTAACGCCGCTGAGAGCCTTCATACACACTTTAACTATGTCCTTATCAGCGCCAATGCCTATTACAGCGTCAACTTCGGGCATTTCCTTAATCACTTCATCCTGATAACGCTCAGAAAGACAGCCCGTAACTATTATAGCAGATATTATTCCTGCTTTTTTATATTCAGCTACTTCAAGTATGGTTTCAATAGCTTCTGTTTTTGCATCTTCAATAAAAGCGCAAGTATTGATAAGCACAGCATCAGAATCCTCAATGCTGTCAGCTATTGTAAACCCACCTGAAATCAACTTATTCACCATTATTTCACAGTCCACCTGATTTTTAGGGCAGCCCAAAGAAATAACGTATATTTTATAATTATTCTTCATTCTCTATCCTGTAAAAAGCAGATTTTATATCGGAGTAAGAAAAGCCCTTTCTTGCAAGTGCGGCGGTAACTTTTTGCCTGCCGCCTTCCTCGCTCAGCTTTCTCAAATATTTTTTATTAATAATATTGACTAAAGAATCGACAGGGTCGGTATCATTATCAGCAATAACAGAAGCCACTATATCCCTGTCTACTCCTCTTTTCAAAAGCTCAGAACGAACATTTCCTGCGGAATAATTTTTAACCGTAAACAAATGCTCTGCAAGTTCTTTTGCAAATTCTTCATCATTCAGATACCCTAACTCAACAAAACGCTGTACGGCTTTTTCTGATGAAACAGCATCACACGTACGCATTATCTTTGTCTTGAGTTCATATTCTGAATGATTACGACGTGACAGAAGATCCGCTCCTTTATTCAGAGCCTTTCTGTAATTTATACTGCTCTTTATGCTGTTCCATTCGTTCTCATCTATATCTGAGCCATCAGGAACTCCGTATTCGGACCAGAAATCAACATCAGTTGTAATCTGATATTCGCTGTCCAAAAGAATATGTATCTTCTTGCCACGGCCTTTTTGCGATTTTATAACCATCAGTCTTCGTCGTCTTCAACAGCTATATCAAGTTTAGCCCTTGCGGCAGCTCTTGTCTGTTTAACGGTGTTTTCCTGTTCTTCAGGCTCAATATCAGCTTTCGGAATGGGCTTGCCCTGATATTTCTGTGTTGCAGTCTCCTGTATTTCCGCCATTTTAGCTTTTATCTTATTTTCAAGCTCTTCTGCAAGAGCAGGATCATTCTGAATAAGCTCTTTAACCTTATCACGACCCTGACCGAGTCTCTCATCGCCGTAAGAGAACCACGAACCGCTCTTCTTGATAATATCATACTCAACAGCCATATCAAGAATTTCGCCTGTTTTGCTAATGCCTGTGCCGTACATAATATCAAACTCAGCCTGTTTGAACGGTGGCGCAAGCTTATTTTTAACAATTTTAGCTCTTGTTCTGTTGCCGACAAATTCGTTACCGGCAGCTTTTATTGTTTCAACTCTTCTTACGTCAATTCTCATTGAAGCATAGAACTTCAGAGCGCGGCCACCTGTAGTTACCTCAGGATTGCCGTACATAACGCCAACTTTTTCACGAAGTTGGTTGATAAAAATGATAAGGCAGTTACTCTTATTAATAGCACCGGTAAGCTTTCTGAGAGCCTGGCTCATAAGTCTTGCGTGAAGACCTACATGGGAATCGCCCATCTCTCCGTCTATTTCAGATCTTGGTACAAGAGCCGCAACTGAGTCAACAACAATTATCTCAACAGCGCCTGAACGTACAAGCTGTTCTGTGATTTCAAGAGCCTGCTCACCGTAGTCAGGCTGAGAAACAAGAAGTGAATCAATATCAACGCCAAGATTAGCGGCGTAAACAGGGTCAAGAGCGTGCTCAGCATCAACGAATGCGGCAACTCCGCCAAGTTTCTGACATTCAGCTATACAGTGAAGTGCAAGTGTCGTTTTACCTGAAGATTCGGGTCCGTATATCTCAACTATTCTTCCTCTGGGAAGTCCGCCTATTCCGGTTGCGATATCAAGCGTAAGCGAACCGGTTGAAATAGCAGCAACATTAAGGTGTGAATTTTCACCGAGACGCATAACTGTTCCCGGACCATACTGCTTTTCAAGCTGTTTGAGCGCAGATTCAAGAGCAGCTTTTTTATCCTGTGTTATACTTTTTTTATCTGCCGCCATATATTTAACCTCCAAATATATCTTAATTTATCTAAATTATTATAATAAAATAAATATCTAAAATCAACAAAAAGCAAAAAATTTAACAGAAAGTTTCCCTTATAAAAAAATTATATAAAAAATGCTTGCATTTTGCTGAGATATGTGGTAGTATTTATGCGTTCGAAATTTACAAGGAGGTGTTCGCTAATGGCAAAATGTGAATACTGTGGAAAAGAAATGACTTTCGGAATAAAGGTTTCCCATTCTCACAGGCGTTCCAACAGAACTTGGAAGCCCAACGTAAAAAGAGTAAAGGCTATTGTTAACGGCTCTCCTAAAAGAGTATATGTTTGCACAAGATGCCTTCGTTCAGGCAAAGTTGAAAGAGCGTGAGTTAAATAACCTGATAATCAAATCCGTCTTATGGCGGATTTTTTTATTTTATAAGACAATAATAAAATCAAAAAAAGCGTCCTCACGGGCGCTTTTTTTTACTTGAAAATGATATTTTATTTTCAGTGCCTTGAGCAAGGCGTTTTATATTTTCTCTGTGCGCTACTATTACTATTAAAGTAAAGAGTAAAGCAATAAGAGCCAGAAGCCAGCTTGTGTAAAAAGCAAAAATCAATACCGGGTAAAGAACTGCAATAATTATTGAGCCTAAACTAATCCACTTTGAAGCAGCTACAACTACTACAAAAATAACGAAAAGTATAAGCGCAATACGCCAGTCAACAATTATGACCATGCCTGTGCAGGCTGCAACGCCCTTTCCTCCCTTAAATTTAAAAAACACAGGAAAGATATGGCCAAGCACACAAAACAGCCCTGAAAGCTCTTTATAAATCATGATGCGCTGTATTTCTTCTAAATCCTGAGGCACTGTAAAAAGATACTTCATGGGAGCGCCGAGAATTGCAAAGGCAATTATTATAGCAATAGCTACTTTAAGGATATCGCCTATCATAGTAACAGCAGCAAAACGCTTGCCGTAAGTTCTCAGCATATTTGTTGCTCCGGCGTTGCCGCTTCCTGATTTTCTTATATCTTCTTCAGTTAAGGTTTTAGAAAATATTATAGAAAAATTCAGACTGCCGAGCAGATATGAAATAACTGCAACTGCAAGGCACTTGATAATCAGAGCAGGGGTAATCACTTCTTACCTTCTCCCCTTTCGCGGATTATAAATCTTACCGGCGTACCGTCAAGCCCGAAAACTTCTCTTATCTGATTTTCAAGGTATCTTTGATAAGAAAAATGGAATAGTTCCGCATTATTAACAAAGAAAACAAATGCGGGCGGCCTTGTTGACGCCTGTGTCATATAATAGATTTTAAGACGTTTGCCCTTGTCCGTAGGAGGCTGAACTCGTGCGGTTGCCTCAGCAAGAACTTCGTTAAGTTTGCCCGTTGATATTCTCATAGAATTCTGAGAATGAACAAAAGCTATAAGCTCAAACAGTTTATCAAGTCTTTGACCTGTTTTAGCAGAAATAAACAGAACGGGTGCATAAGACATGAATGAAAAATCAACGCTTAGCTTCTGTTTATATTCTTTCATGGTATCCGAATCTTTTTCTACAGCGTCCCATTTATTGACCGCAACAATACACGCTTTTCCCGCTTCAAGAGCAATACCCGCAATTTTTGAATCCTGCTCAGTAAAGCCTTCAACAGCGTCTATCATGATTACACACACATTTGCACGGTCAACCGCAGATTTTGCCCTAATAACGCTGAAACGCTCAATTGCGTCCGTAACTTTACTTTTTTTGCGTATTCCTGCGGTATCTATAATATTAAATTTACCATAAGAATTCTCAACAAAAGTATCTGTTGTATCTCTGGTTGTGCCCGCAATATCGGAAACAATCGTCCTGTTTTCTCCGCATATTTTATTTACAAGTGAAGATTTGCCAACATTAGGCTTGCCGATTACGGCAACGTTTATAATCTCATCATCCTCTTCACTGCTATTATTATCTTCAGGAAGATATTTTATAATCTCATCAAGCAGATCTCCTGTACCGTGACCGTGAACAGATGACACGGCAAAAGGATCTCCGAGACCTAAATTATAGAACTCATAGAACTCGGGCGGAACAGCACCTACGCTGTCACACTTGTTTACACAAAGGACAATAGGCTTGCCGCTTTTCTGAAGCATTGACGCAACCTCACTGTCTGCGGCAAGTATTCCTGTTGTAATATCAGTAACAAGGATTATCACGTCAGCTGTTTCAATAGCAATTTCAGCCTGCGCTCTCATCTGCTTTAAAATTACATCATCAGAATACGGCTCAATACCGCCTGTATCAATAAGAAGAAATTTATGGCCAAGCCACTCGCAGTCACCGTAAATGCGGTCTCTTGTGACACCGGGCGTGTCATCAACAATAGATATACGTGAACCTGTTAGTTTATTAAAGAGTGTAGATTTGCCGACATTAGGCCTTCCTACAATTGCAACAGTGCCTTTCACGGCAAAACCTCCCTTCAAATAAATATTAAAAAGAAAGACGGACATATATAATATGCCCGTCCGAAATGTTTAGAAGTTATGCTTCGTCTTTAACAACAACCTGCTTGCCGTTATAATATCCGCAGCTTGAGCATACCTTATGAGCAACAGTGTATGCGCCGCAGTTTGAGCACTTAACAAGTGTGGGTGCACTCATTTTCCAAACGCTTGAACGTCTCTTATTCTTTCTTGCCGTAGATGTTCTTCTCTTTGGTACTGCCATCTTTATAGCCTCCTTAATTTATATTCAGTATGATTTATTATTGTTCATCAAGCAACTGCAGAAGAGCTTCCATACGCGGATCAACGTCTTTTTTGCAGCCGCAATTTCCAAAGTTAAGGTTTTTACCGCATTTATAACACAAACCTTTGCAATCAGGTTTACAAAGAATTTTTGACGGTAAAAAAAGCTGAATTTCTTCAGTTATAAATTCATTCAGATCAAGTATTCCGTTTGGCACAACAACGTATTCATCAAAATCAGCATCGGCGTCGTTGGCGAGTTTAGGAACAAGGATCTTTTTTACCGGGAAACTCATATCTTTGATGACTTCCTCGGCACATCTGTCACAAAAACCGTAAAATTTAAAGGAAACCTCAGTATCAAGAAAGACAACATTTGCCTTTTCATAAACCGAGCCTTTGACTTCAGCACCGTCCTTAATAGGATTATAGGTACTGTAGACCAGATCCTCTAAATCCAGCGTGTAGTCAATTTTAATGGGCTTTGAATCTCCGTTAAAAAGATTTGAAACATCAATTTTCATAAAGCCACACCTCGTCTGCACTTTAAGTATTATATATATTAGAGGACTTTTTGTCAATAGAAAAATTAAAATTATTCTGTGCTTAAATTTTATTTTAACATTTGACAATTCCGCATGGCAAGGACGATTGTAAATAATACGAAAAATAAAAGCCGCTGTTTTCAGCGGCTTAAATTAAACTTAAAGTTCCTCGCAGTAATCAAATATCTCAACCGGTAAATCTTCCTTATCACAGCTGATTGTGAAATAGAAGTTTACATCGGTTGCTTCTGAGAGTTCAGAAAGCATATCAAAGAACTGCGGAAGTTTGGAATAATCACGGCCAACAATTTTGAATGTGGCATCTATAAGAACATCGGTAACATCATAGTTTCCGGCACAGATTCCGGCAAGGAATCCGTAAAAAGCTTTGCAGCCGTTGATGCTGTATGTTTCTGTTTCAAGGAGCCTTGCCTTTGAAGAGATATCATAGGTAAGCTTTGGCTCTTTTTCAACGCATACAACGTTGCCGTCGGAATTTTCAACGCAGGAATTTACAAGGTCTACAAGCTTTTTTGTTTTTCCCGAACCTTTATTTCCGATAATAAGTTTTATCATTTATTATTCCTCCAAGGTTAAACAATTTTTAATTCATCTATATATTATCATATACCGAGTTCTTTTTCAAGTTTTTCTTTTTCACTTTCATAACCGGGCTTGCCGAGAAGTGCAAACATATTTTTCTTGTAGCTTTCAACACCGGGCTGATTGAACGGATTTACACCAAGCATATAACCTGAAATAGCGCATGCTTTTTCAAAGAAATAAATGAGATATCCGATGTTTTCCTCTGAAGGAGTATCAGACTCAAGCACAAGGTTTGCAACTCCGCCCTCAGTGTGTGCAAGGAGAGTACCCTGTCTTGCTTTCTCGTTGATGTAACTCATTTTTCTGCCTGCAAGGAAATTAAGTCCGTCAATATTTTCGGGTTCTTCTTCAATTACGAAATCAGAAACAGGGTTGTTGAATTTAATACATGTTTCAAACATAAGATTTGAGCCGCTTTCCTGGATAAACTGGCCTACTGAATGAAGATCAGTTGAGAAAACACAGGAAACAGGATAAAGTCCCTTGCCGTCCTTGCCTTCGCTTTCTGCGAAAAGCTGTTTGAGCCATTCGTTGAACATAGTCATATAAGGCTCATAGCAGATAAAGCACTCAAGTTTCTTGCCCTTGTCATAAAAACAATTTCTAATAACAGCATATTTGAGGCAGTCGTTTTCATTAATATCTTCACTGTTGAGACTGTCCTGAGCGTATTTTGCACCAGCCATAAGAGCTTTGATGTCAATACCTGCACATGCAATTGGAAGAAGACCAACAGCAGTAAGAACGGAATATCTTCCTCCTACATCATCAGGCACAACGAATGTTTCATAACCCTCTCTGTCTGCAAGTTCTTTAAGAGTACCTTTAGCCTTATCGGTTGTGCAGAAGATACGCTTTGCAGCTTCTTCCTTAGAATACTTTTTATTGATAAGTTCACGGAATACTCTGAATGCAATTGCGGGCTCAGTAGTAGTACCGCTTTTTGAGATAACATTTACGCAAATATCCTTGCCCTCACAAGCCGCAAGAACATCGTTGAGCATAGCCGGGCTGATGCTGTTACCGATGAAATAAATCTGAGGAGTGTCTTTTGCAAGTGCATTATAATTAGATGATTTAAGAGCTTCAATAACGGCTCTTGCGCCAAGGTAAGAACCACCTATACCGATAACAACAAGAACATCACAATTCTTTTTGATGTATTCTGCAGCTTTTTCGATTCTTGCAAACTCTTCTTTATCATAATCGGTAGGAAGAGTTACCCAGCCGAGAAAATCATTGCCTGCACCGTTTTTAGCGTGCAGTGTTCTGAGAGCTTCTACGCCTCTTGCCGCATTCTCCGCAATTTCATTTTCGGAAACGAATTTATCTGCATATTTATTTACAAGTTTTAATTTTTCCATATATTAAACCTCCATATTCTCATAAATTCCAATTGCCTATTCTACAACAAAAGGCGCCTATAATCAACAGTTTTTTGTTAAATATTACTCAACATTTCTTTAAAAACATAAGAAAAACTAATTTTGTCAATGTTTTTGCCAGAATATAGTTTAACTGTTCTGATAGTTTCATTACCCGATTTGATAATTATTTCACCAAGTTTATCACCTGATTTAACAGGTGCAGATACGGACGGCTCCGTCTTATACTCATAGGTTATATCTTCCCCGCCCTTTTTTACTAAAATCTTATCTGTTTCATCATATATCGGCATTAATGATTTTTCTATTCCGTTTATCACTTTTACAGTTGAAATCTGAGTTTCATCTATTTCGGGCACAATTATCTGATAATTTGCAAAACCGTAATCAAGCATATTTGATGCACTTGTAAATCTGTCTTCACTTGTGTCAGCGCCAAGAACAACTGAAATAAGACTCATGCCGTCTCTTTCGGCTGTAGCGCAGACGCAGAAACCGGCTTTTGAAGTTGTACCTGTCTTTAATCCTGTTATGCCGTTATACGTATTAACAAGCTTATTAGTATTGTTAAGCTCTGTTTCTCCGTTTCTCAGATAATCAAGCCATATAGTTGTATAATTTTTTATAAGTTCGTGCTGCATAACTTCTCTTGAAATTACAGCGATATCATATGCGCATGAATAATGATTTGTAGCCGTATCATCAAGACCTGTGCAGTTTTCAAAATTAGTATTCTCAAGCCCCAGCTCTTTTGCGCGCTCATTCATCATAGAAACGAAGGAAGTTGTTGAACCTGCTATGTATTCAGCCAAAGCCGTGCATGCGTCATTTGCAGAAGCTACTGCAACTGCTTTAAGCAGTTCATCAACTGTCATTTTTTCGCCCTCTTCGAGCCATATCTGAGAACCGCCCATTGCAACAGCGTTTTTACTTGTAACAACTTCATCTGATAGCGATATTTTACCGCTTTCAAGTGCTTCTAAAATTAAAAGCATACTCATTACCTTTGTGACAGACGCAGGAGAAAGATGCTCGTATGCATTGTTCTCATAAATAATATCGCCTGTATCGGCACACATAAGAATTGACGATTTTGAAAAATCCTCAAAAGGCGCCGTCGTATTGTTTTCTTTTTCTTCAGCAAAGCAATAAATCGTACCTGAAAAAGATATCAGCAAACACAAAAAAACAGATATAAGCTTTTTCATATAAACAAGTCCTTTCACTGTTTATAAACTATCAATATATTAATATTCATCAAAAGTTGATATAATACTTAACTTTTGGTATAATTACTAAAACAAAATAAATCCAGAGGTAAAAAAATGAAAGCAGCATTTTACACATTAGGCTGTAAGGTAAACCAGGCTGAGAGCGAATATATGGCAGAGATCCTTCAGAAAGCAGGATTTGAAATCGTAGGAAATAACGAAGAAGCTGATTACTATATAATTAACTCTTGTACAGTTACTGCTACAGCGGATCAAAAGACAAGGCAAAGCGTACGAAAATTTAAAAGGAAGCACCCTGAAAGCGTAGTTGTTTTAACGGGCTGCATGCCTCAGGCTTTTCCGGAAGACGCTGAAAAGCTTGAACAGGCAGATATAGTACTGGGAAATAAAAATGATAACGATATTCTTGAACTTATAAACAGATACAATATTGAGCAAAGCAGAATTATAAGCCTCAGCCAGCACGAATCATGCGAAGAATTTTCACCGTGCAAAGTAAGTTCCTTTGGCGGCAGAGTCAGAGCTTTTGTAAAAATAGAGGATGGATGTGACAGATTCTGCTCCTACTGTATCATACCTAAAAGCCGCGGTAGAGTTAGGTCAAAACCACTTAGTGACCTAAAATCAGAAGTTAAAGAACTTGCAGAAAACGGAATCAAAGAAATCGTATTGGTTGGAATCAACCTTTCGGCATATGGAAAAGGCGCAGACTTCAACATAGCTGACGCTGTTGAAACCTGCGCTGAGATTGACGGAATAACAAGAATCAGGCTTGGCAGCCTTGAGCCCGATCATATTACGGACAGTATTATTGAAAGACTTTCCGAGGTAGAAAAATTCTGCCCTCAGTTTCACATATCACTGCAAAGCGGCTGCGATAAGACGCTGAAAAGTATGAATCGCCACTACACTGCTTCTGAATATTATGAACTGTGCCGGAAACTCAGGAAAGCGTTTAAAGACTGTTCTTTAACAACAGACGTTATGGTTGGTTTTAACGAAGAAACACAAAACGACTTTGAAGAAAGCCTTGAATTTGTAAAAAAGGTCGGATTCGAAAAAGTTCATGTATTTCCGTATTCGGAGAGAACAGGCACGGTAGCTTCAAAGCGCGGCGATTCTGTTACTAAATCAGAAAAGGAAAAACGCGCCGCAGTAATGATAAAAGAAACAGAAGATATACGCAGAAAATTCCTTGAAAACCAGATAGGAAAAACCGTAAACGTACTCATTGAAGGCCGCGCAGATAAAGACTACCTGCGCGGGTACACTAAAAACTACACACCTGTACTTTTGAAATGCGAAAACGATTTAACAGGTTTGGAAACAGACTGCGTTATACATTCAGTAAAAGACGATGAATGTATAGCTAACTTAGATTTTTGATATTTTCTATTTCATTTTTAACGGCTGACGATTGACCGTCAGTAAGATAACTGAATGAATAGATATAATACCCACCGACATTAGATAAATTGTCAAGGTATATAATCTGCCTTGAAATTATATTATTGTTATCAACAAATTCGTTTATTGCGTAGTCCTGATCTGCTGATGCAAATTCGTCTTTTTCGCCGGCTTTATAGAGCGGAAGCCCTACATAAAGCTTAACTGCTGTTGTTCTCTCGCTCCACTCTTTTGCTGTTCGGCTGAAAGGCTGAACTTCATTGTAAAAGCCGAAATATATCTGAGGACATATGTAATCTACATATCCTTCTTCAGAAGCCCATTTCTCAACATCAGCGTAAAGTACATTATAATCTGTTGAAACTTTTGACTGCGGACTTATTCCGAACTGTACTTCTGCATTCGCCTGTTTTACAGCTGAATACACACTTTTTACCATATTGGATACATTTTCTCTGCGCCAGTCATCAAGCGCCAGATCTCCCCCGCTCTCAACATATGCGGAATATTCTTTTGAATCGATATCTTCTTTATCAGTAGGATAAAAATAATCGTCAAAATGAATACCGTCAACGGCGTAATTCATAACAATTTCCTTTACACCGTTCACAATCAACTGTGTAACTTCATCACTTGCAGGATTAAAATATATTTTATCTGATATGTATACGTTGCTTTTAGTATCGTCGTTCTGATACCAAATCTTAGCCTGATTAGTATCACATAGTTCATTAATATCATCTGACTGTGAAACACGATAAGGATTAATCCATGCTTCAAGCCTTAGATTCATAGAATGAGCAACGGAAACCATTATTTCAAGCGGGTCATATTTTAATTCCCCGCCCTGCTCACCAAAGCAATATTTTGACACAGGGAAATAATCCGATTTATAAAAAGCGTCGGCACACGGGCGCACCTGAACGGTTACGGTATTTAAGCCTGTTTCTTTTAAAATATCAAAAGCTTCTTTTACAGCTTTTTCAAAATCCTGAGCTGTGTCGCTTGAAGAAGTCAGCTGTTCGAGTTCAAAATAAGTCATCCAGACAGACTTTACATAATCATCCGGCGAATTGATGTGTGTTTCACTATCCTGAACTGCAGAGCAGCCTGAAAACAAGAATAGTACAGAAAATAAAACTGCAAATATTTTTTTCATACTTGACACTTTCCTTTTTATCTGCAAAAATATAATTATTAAGAAATCGGGTGATATTATGGAATACAGATTAGGCAATTCAGACAGAGTTAAAGAAAAAGGCGAAACAGAGCCTATTGAGTGCCCGAACTGTAAAAATAAAGTAAATTTCAAGGTGTTCAGAAACATGAATGTTCGCCTTATTGCAGAATATCCGCTTATAAATGCAGAAGGCGTATATTTTCTTGTATGCCCGAAGTGCGCTTCTATTTATACAATAGACGAGGATCAGGGCGACCTTCTTGCTACGGGTCAAAAATACGCTGTTGGCCCGTATGATTTAAAAAAGCTAAAGGAATTCAAATAATGAGCGTAAACGCATTATTTGTAATATATTTAATAGTTATAAATACAATATCTATAATATTAACTGTTGCGGACAAACGCAGAGCAATAAAAGGAAAATACAGAATTTCAGAAGATTTATTGCTCACTGTTGCATTAATCGGCGGCTCTGTGGGTGAATATCTCACAATGAAAGCTGTGCATCATAAAACAAAGCACAAAAGATTTATGATAGGGCTGCCTTTAATAATTCTGCTCCATATTGCAGCCGCAATACTTGTCTTATATGTTTCTAAACTTTAAGAGGTTCAAATGAACCTCTTTTTTTTACAAAATTATACAGATAAGACCGCTGCATCCCTCATTGATTACACGCTCTATTGTTTCACGGAATTTGCTTCTTGCGTCATCCGGCATACGTTCAAGCTTACCGCGTAAACCCTCGTTAACGAGCTCATGAAGCGATTTTCCGAATATATCAGTCTCCCATATCTTATTCGGATTTTCCTCAAATTCCTTGAGTAAATACATAACAAGCTCCTGTGACTGGCTTTCACTTCCAACAATAGGCGCAACTTCTGTAAACGTATTACATTTTATCATGTGAATTGATGGTGCCTGGGCCTTTAGCTTAACACCGTATCTGCCGCCCTGTTTTACGATTTCGGGTTCTTCAAGAGTCAATTCATCTATATCAGGCATAACGATACCGTACCCTGTTCTGTCAACTTCCATAAGTGCAGATGAAAATTTCTTGAATTTCGTACGTATCTGTGCTAAATCACAGACAAGGCGCATGAGGTCTTTTTCATCCCTAATTTCATCGCCGCATTTATCTGAAAGAACGGAATAATAGTATGTGTTGCCTATTCCTACCTTAATGCTTATGCGGCCTGTAGCAAGATCAGAATCTGAAATATACGCGTCTTCTATATCTTTATAATCTTTAAGCTGTAATGCAAAAGACTTGACACTGCGTATATTACTGATGGTTTTGCTTATATCCCTTACATATGTGAACAGCGATGTTTTGAATTCATCTTCGCTGTCCAGACTTTTTATCCATCCGGGAAGATTAAGTTCAATACATTTTGCAGGGAACTCATAGAGAACCGTTTCAAGTATTCTGTTTATCTGCTGTTCATCAAGCTCAAGACAATTTATCGGTATAACAGGAACATTATATTTTTCACTGAGTTGTGCCGCTAAAGCAACTGCCTCCTGACTTTTAGGCTCAACACAATTCAATGCAACAACAAATGGCTTGTTAATCTCTTTTAACTCTTTTATAACTCTTTCTTCGGCCTCTTCATATTCAGCACGCGGTATACTGCTTATTGAGCCATCAGTTGTTACAACAAGGCCGATCGTTGAATGTTCGTTGATTACTTTCTGTGTGCCGATTTCAGCCGCCATATTGAAAGGAATTTCATCATCAAACCAAGGAGTGTGCACCATTCTCGGCTGATCTTCTTCAATATATCCAACCGAACTCGGCACAATATAACCAACGCAATCAATAAGTCTTACTCTGAAATGGAGATTGTCATCCATTGCGAGTTCAATTGCCTCTTCAGGAATAAATTTAGGCTCAGTGGTCATTATTGTTCTGCCGGCAGCACTCTGCGGAAGTTCATCACGTGCCCGCTCTTTCTGAAATTCGCCGTCAATTCTCGGAATAACAAGGGTATCCATAAACTTTTTAATAAAAGTTGATTTTCCGGTTCTTACGGGGCCTACAACACCGATATAAATATCGCCCTGTGTTCTCTTAGAAATATCTGTGTATATACTCATTTGCGCAACTCCTTATACTCCGGGAATAATCAGAACTCTGCTTGTTTCACAGAAGTCCTTTGTAATTTCATTTTCTTTTTTTATAAGCTCTACCGAGGTTTTAAAAGTTTTTGCAATATCCCAAAGCCGTTCGTTTTTATCTGCGAAATATATTACAAGCGCCGGCGATTCAAAATTGCTTTCACCTTTCATTTCAACATCAGAAAGCACTGTAAACTTTTTTCTGTTGAAATCAAGGGAAATATATGCAATAACCACTCTGGCTTCTATAACACTTTCTGATTTTATAACGAAATCAAACGAAGTTATATAAGCCTGAATCTGACTTCCCTTAATAGAATCAATCTTTTTTCTGTCTGTTATATACTGGAGCTCTCCGTTAGCATCGTATACAAACGCGCCCATTTCTATTGTGTTTGCATCACTGAAGCAAAGGGACAGATCAAGCACTTGTTTTATGTTTACAGACTCAAACTCAAATACAAGCGTTTCATTGCAAGATTCTTTTCTAAGCTCGTAATCTGTGCTGAGCTCAATCTGTGAAAGCACATTTTCTGTATTGCATTTAAGTGAATAACAATCATCAGGAATATTCACGCTGCATTGCCTGTATACTACACAGTCAAAATTGACATCGCCCATAAGTTCAATAACAGTAAGTTCGTTATTTTCGTCTGCTTTAACCTTATAGAACAGATTGCCGACTTTTGCTTTCACTATAGGAATATCGCTTTCCTTAATACCCGGTATGTCTATAATAGTGCTGACCTCTGTATTTTTTTCACAGCGCCGTATTTCTTCCTTATCAGCATCAACCGTATATAATACAGAAAAGCAAATATCTGTTTTAACAAGCATTTTATCATCTATTAGCTTTACTTCTCTGCAATTTGTATTCGCAAAAACATTTATTACCTTTTTTACAGCGCCGTCGGAAACGGAAGTTTCATCTTCAAAGTCTGACTTTACATAGGCAGAACCAACTCTTGAAATGTAGGAAACGCTTTGCTTGTCGATCATAACATCATCACAGTCGTCAAGCATTTGGGCGCCTGACTGCGCGTAAGCGCATATATTTATCTGAAATGAATTATGTATATCAACTCTGCGCTGGTTTATAATCCTGTAATTACAGTATTTATTGCAAACAGATATATCGGTAAATATTTCCTGCTCATCAGTATCAACAGAAATATTTTTTTCAAAATCCTCCTCAAACTCTGCGCAAGACAGGCAGGCGCTTGACTCACTGATGTATGTTAAAAATATTTTTGATTTTCCATGAACGGTTACTACGCCGTTCTGGAACACGGAATTAACAACAAAATTATTGATGCTGCACCTGATGATCTTCAACACATCATCATTGTATGACTGCAGATTTTCCTGATAATCAAAATCTGCATCTATGCTTTTTGAAAAAATACAGCATTTTTCTTTTATTTCTTTTTTCCTGTTTTCCATACTAATGCTCCTTTTTAATTACTGCTAATTGTTATGCAGAAAAAAGCAAAAATATAACAATCGGAAAAAATTTAAGTATAAAATAAGTTAATCGCATTATCTGAAAATTTTTGATAACAAAAAACCCGTGGCAAATTGCCACGGGTTTCGGTTTAACACCGTATGTTCTGAGCATTATGAAGCCTTTTTGATTTTAAATATCATTCTTATAAGCGGAGCCGCAAATTTAGGCGGCGAAATTACAACTACTTTCATAAAGCAAATCCTCCCATCATTTGGTGCAGCATATTATACCGAGTATTATTACGGCGATGGCCAAAATGCGGACAAGCCACTCAACGGGAAGACACATTGTGATTACACACCCAATTCCGAAAGCAAGCCACAAAAAATCTCTTCGGCACATTTTTTTCATAATAACACTCCCGTTAAGCTGCAGCTGTTATATACTATGATGAAAAAAATTAATCGTTACTTAAAATAAGAAGAAGCACGCCGTTTTTAAATTCTATACTTACCGTGTTATTTTTAAATTCATTGCTTTGACCTATTGAAGCATACGGACTTAAAGTAAAATCTTCAAGTTCATATGCGGCGCCTTTAATCGAAAGGCCGCTCACACTGCCTCCAATGGCAAACAAAGAGAAATACTTATATTCACCCTTGGATATCTTAAAATTTTTATTATGAACAGATATAACGCATTTTTCACTGATTATTGAAGCTTTTACATTGTTTTCAAGGCAATATTCAAGATTGAGTATATTTGAAAGCTCATGATCCGTTCTGCCGCCAAGTGCACAAAATATGTCTATTTCATCAGCTTTGCGTTTTACAGCTTCCTTAATACAATAAAAAGTGTCTGTATCATTTTTTATGCTGGGAAGCTGCAAAATATTAACATCATTCCCAGGTTTTTTTGAAGAATCAAAATCGCCAATTATGAGATTAGGTACAATACCTGCTTTTTTACAGGTAATATAACCGGAATCAGCTGCAATAATAAAAGAATCCAAATCAACATTATTTTTAAGGAACTGAGGATCCTGATTTGGAGCACCTGCAACAATAGTGAATTTCATTTTGAAAGTTCCCATTCCTTTATATTTTTTACATCATTATACATCTTCACATAACTGTTATGACGACTTTCGGATATTTCGCCTTTTTTTACTGCCTCACAAATGGCGCACCCTTTTTCATTTATATGAGCGCACGTTGTGAATTTACAATCTCCGAAATAAGATCTGAATTCCCTAAAGCAGTCGAAAAGCTCGTCTTTAAGTATAGTTTCCCCTTTTTCAAAATCAAGAGAAGAGAAACCCGGGGTATCAGCAACATAGCCGCCCCCTACTCTAAAAAGCTCACAATGGCGTGTTGTATGTCTGCCTCTGCCGAGTTTTTTGCTTGTCTCCCCTGTTTTAAGAGCAAGCCGTGGATCAAGAGCATTCAACAGAGAAGACTTGCCCACGCCGGTATTTCCTGAAAATGCACTTGTTTTTCCTCTAAGTAACGGCAAAACTTTTTCAGCACCCTCACCGCTCAGATTATTACATGTTATAACTGTAAATCCTGACTTTTTATAAATTTCAGCGTATTTTTGGTAGTCATCGCAAAGATCTATTTTAGTCAGAACAATAACAGGCTCAATATCTTTATACTCAGCAAGCGCAGTCATTTTATCAATGTTGAACGTGTTAATATTAGGATCTAGTATTGAAGAAATAATAAATAACTGATCTATGTTGGCAAGAGGCGGCCTTATAAGACTGTTTCTTCTGTCAAGTATATTTTCTATTCTGTTTTCAGCATTATCATTGACGGAGATTTCAACGTCATCACCCACAAGAGGTGTGATTTTTTTATTTCTGAACTTCCCGCGAGCTTTACATTCATATACAGTATCGGCGGTTTCCCCATAGTAGAAACCGCCAATGCCTTTAATTATTTTTCCTTTAATCATATAAAAACCTTTATGAAAGATTGAAGCTTGTTTCTTTATCCTCATTCATGTTGAAAGAAAGAGAATGCGTAGCGCTTATCTCCGTCAGCTCAACAAGAACATTAACATTAGAGCCGGCTGTCTGATTAGGAATAACAACCTCAACCGTTGAGCCGTCAAGAGTTACAGACTGAGTTGAATAGCTCTTACCGTTTACGCTGACAACAAGTGTATCATTCGGAGCTTTGCCTGTAGAAGTATCAATCTCTGACGGAAGCGTAATATTAAGAGTTATAGAATACTGTGCAGGTGCAGTTGTAGGCGGATTGCCTGTTGAAACAGTTATCGTAATTCTCTCGTCCTCACGCGCGGATGAACCTGAGCGTGGAGACTGGCTTAATACAACGCCGCGTCTAATTGCACTGTCCTGAGTTTCAACACTTACATTATCGAACCCTGATTTTTCAAGAAATTCTTGAGCGTCCGTCTGGCTGAGCCCTACAACATTAGGAACCGTGTAAGTTGATACCTGCGTTGTAGTTGGGCCGGATGACACATATATAACAATCGGCGTATCAGATGAAACAATAGAGCCAGCTTTAGGCTCAGTATAAATTACCGAACCCTCGTCAACCATATCGCTTGATACCTCACTGACAGTATAATTAGTAAGATTGCTTGCGTTAAGAACACGTTCAGCGGCATCAACCGTATATTCATACAAATTGGGAACTTCTATGTCATCGTTACTTGCGGCTACATAGAGAGTAACCGTTGAGCCTGAAATAACTTTTTCTCCTGCCTCAGGCATCTGTGAAATAACAGTTCCGGGGTTATATTCATCTGTTTTTTCATATTCAGCTACGAACACATAATCATAATCGTCACTTGAAGCAAGGTCATCATAAGACTGACCGACAAAACTTTCAAGTTGATGAGTCTTAGTATTAACGCCCTGAGTCATAAACAGAACTATTCCCACTATGGCAGCTATAAGAAGGACAACGCCTACAACAACAGCTGTAATTACCTTTTTCTTATGATTGGGATCATAATCAAGAGCAGTATCTTCCTCTTCATATTCGTCCACTTCTTCGGACTTAGGGGCTATATCCTCTTTGAAAACATATTTAGTAGGCTCTTTATCAACAAAATATGTGTAATCAAACGTAGCCTGAGGGTTTCTGATAACTTCTTCTATATCCAGAAGCATTTCAGTAGCGGTCTGATAGCGCTCATCAGGATTTTTCTGCATTGCATGGAAACAAATCTGCTCAATTCCAAGAGGAATGTTGGGATTTATTTCCGTAAGCTTTTTAGGCTCTTTCTGAAGCTGCATAAGTGCTACGGAAACAGCACTGTCTGCATCAAAAGGAACTCTGCCCGCAAGCATTTCATAAAGGACAACGCCAACTGAATAAATATCAGCGCGTTCATCAGTAAATTCACCCTTTGCCTGTTCGGGTGAAATATAGTGAACAGAACCTATTGCATTCTCTGTTAAAGTTTTAGTTTCAGTTCTTGAAAAACGAGCAATACCGAAATCAGTTACTTTAATGTTGCCGTTTGGAAGAAGAATGATATTTTGGGGTTTAATATCTCTGTGAACAATGCCTTTATCATGAGCATGCTGTAAAGCTCTTAAAATCTGTGTTGTAAAGAACACAGCGTCATTCCATGTAATGATATGCTGTTTCTGAATGTATTCCTTTAGGGTAATACCATCAACATACTCCATTACGATATACTGAACTTTTTCTCCGAAACTAACATCATATACTTTAACAATATTAGGATGGGAAAGAACAGCAATTGCTTTTGATTCATTTTTAAATCTTCTGACAAAATCGGCATCGTTAGAATATTCGTCTTTAAGTATTTTTACCGCAACAATTCTGTCGTCAACATTGTCATAGGCTTTATAGACAACGGACATACCGCCGACACCGATTATCTCCTGAACTTCATATCGGCCGTCCAGCCTTTTACCAACATAATTTTCCATTAATTAAAACACAGCCTTTCAGGCAAATTATTTTGCTATTGCAACAACCGTAATATTATCTCCGCCGCCGTTATTATTGGCTTTTTTTACAAGTCTGTCTGCAAAAGCGTAATAGCGGCCGTCCTTGACTTCACTTATCATTTCATCATCAGTAACATAGTTTGACAAGCCGTCAGTACAGAGAATAAGAACTTCGTCATCATCAAGATCTATCTCATCAAAATCTATTTTGATATTTTTATCAACACCGATGGCTCTTGTTATTATATTCTTGTTCGGGTGATGCTCAGCCTCTTCACGAGTAATCTTGCCACGGTCTACAAGATCCTGAACAAGGCTGTGGTCCGTAGTTACCTGCTCAATTTTGTCATCACTTTTAAATACATATGCGCGGCTGTCACCGGCATGAGCAATATATGCGCATGAATCCTTAACGATAGCACACACAACGGTTGTACCCATACCGCGAAGATCAGGCTTTGCGTCTGCCAAATCATAAACCTCTATATTGGCAGCTACAAGAGCCGAGTCGAGCATATTGTGGATAGACGAGGGCTTCATATCCGATCTGTAAGCAGCGTTTATTTTATCACTGATTACTTTTACAGCCAAGGCAGAGGCAATATTTCCGCCTGCCGCGCCGCCCATGCCGTCGCAAACAACAGCCCAGGCAACCTCATCGGGGAATTCACCTACAGCGTATGCATCCTGATTTGACGATCGTACTTTACCCTTATCGGTTTTAGCGACTATTTTCATTGAGCCACCTCTGTTTTCTTTCTTCTGAGCTGACCACAGGAAGCGTTTATATCACTTCCTAAAGTCCTTCTTATTGTAGCATTAATACCATTTTTTTGCAATATATGTAAAAACTTATTAACAGACTTATCACTGCTTCGAATATTTTTGCGCTCTTCAACATTGTTTACGGGAATGAGATTTACATGGCACAGCATACCTTTAAGCAGTTTTGACAGTTCTTCTGCACATTCAGGCGTATCGTTAACATCTTTTATCAACGTATATTCAAATGATACACGCCTTGAGGTAAATTCAGCATACTCCCTGCAAGCATCTATAACTTCGTTTATCTTCCACCTATCATTCACAGGCATGATTTTGCTTCTTATCTTATCATTAGGAGCGTGCAGAGAAATAGTCAGCGTAAGCTGAAGATCATGTTTCATAAGGTCTTTAATACGAGGCACTATGCCGCACGTAGAAAGAGTTATATTTCTTACAGATATATTAAGTCCGTCTTCGCTGTTTACATTTGCTATAAATCTCAGCACATTATCAAAATTATCAAGCGGCTCGCCAATTCCCATCAGAACTATATGAGAAATTCTTATACCAAGATCTTTCTGCACGGAATGAAGCTGACTTTCTATTTCTCCCGCAGTTAGGTTTCTTTTGAAACCTGCGAGTGTGGATGCACAGAATCTGCACCCCATTTTACAGCCTACTTGGCTTGATACGCAGATAGTATAGCCGTATTTGTACTTCATAATAACGGTTTCAAGAAATTCCCCGTCTAAAAGTCTGAAAAGATATTTTACCGTACCGTCAATTGCAGAAACATATTTATTTTCGATTTCACATGAAGATATGTAGAACTCTTCAGAAAGCTTGTTTCTCAAATCTTTTGAAACATTGCTCATTTCGCTGAAATCCGAAACACCGGATTTATGAAGCCAGCTGAAGATCTGTTTTGCTCTGAAAGCAGGCAATGAATTTTCTCTGACCCACTCCGCAAGCTCTTCATTATTTAACGATTTGATATCTTTTTTCATTTATTTCCTTTCAATGACGCAGTAAAAGAAGCCGTCTCCTCCGTTTTCACCGGGGAAAAATGTTTTCATATCACAAACACGGTAATCATTGTTTTCCTGTAAAAAAATATCTATTACTTTTTCATTCTCTTTCTTATTAAGTGTACAGGTTGAATAAAGCAGTTTTCCGCCTGATTTAAGGTATCTGGATGAAGTGCTTAATATATTAAGCTGAATTTCAGGCAGCCCTTTTACGGAGTCCAAATCCTTATATCTGATTTCAGGCTTTCTTCTTACTATTCCGAAGCCGCTGCATGGAACATCACAGATAATTTTATCAGCTTTTCCCAATTTACTGTTAAAAACAGATGCGTCATTAACAGCGGCAGTAATATTATGAAGTCCTAATCTCTCAGCACCGGATTTAATAAGATTAACACGGCTTTCATGCAGATCGAAAGACACTATTCTGCCGCTTTCCCCTGCAAAATAGGACGCATAAAATGATTTGCCGCCGGGAGCGGCACAAAAATCAAATACAGTATCACCTTTTTTTATACCAAGAGCAGATATTGCCCTGCAGCAGGAAATATCCTGGATATGAAAAAGCCCGTCTTTAAATGATTTAAGTTCAGTTATATCAGACGAATAATGTATTTTAACAACATTATCGAAAACAGAACACTCAACACTCTCTTCAAACAGTATACTGCAAAGTTTTTGTGCATCCGTTTTATTAGTATTCGTAACAGCAAAGACAGGAGGGCGCTCATTAAGCGCAGGAAGAAATTTTTCTACACAGTCTTTGCCGTATGCCTTTATCCACATATTGATCAAATTAGTCGGAACAGAATACCTAATGCTAAGATCAGGAACATTATCTATATCAATTCTGTTGGAATCAATATTTCTAAGTACGGCATTTACAAAAGAAGCGTAATATTTAAGTCCGTTAGACTTAGCAAGCTTAACGCTTTCATCAATTGCCGCAGCAGACGTAACTTTATCCATGAAATAAAGCTGATAAGCGCCCATTCTGAGAATAATCTTTATCTTAGGCTTAGGCTTATCACAATATCTCTGAATTAAATAATCAAGAGTTAACTGCCTTTCAAGCACTCCGTATACTAATCGTGCGGCAAAGGCTTTGCCGTCGCTTAAATCAGACAAAACATTGTCCAAGGCAATATTTGAATAAGCATTATCGTACGATACTTTATAAAGCGTTTCAAACGCAGCCTGCCTTGCATTTATCAATTTCTTCTACCTGCCAGAAAAATGAGTCTGAGAAGTGTAGCAAGAGCTGATGCAAGAGCCGCTACATAAGTGAGTGCCGCGGAAACAAGAACTTTTTTAGCACCGTTATATTCCTGACCTACAAGGAAACCATTTGTACTGATAGTCCTTAATGCTCTTTTAGAGGCATTAAACTCTACCGGTAAAGTTATAAGCTGGAAAACAGCAACAGCTGCGTAAAGAACTATACCGATATAAATAAGCGGTTCCCAGCTGAAAATAAGGCCGAAAAGCACAAGCGGTACGCCTAAAGTTGATCCAAACTGAGTTAAAGGTATTACCAGATTTCTGATTTTCAGAGGAAGATATCCCTGAGCGTGCTGACATGCATGGCCCGCCTCATGACAAGCAATACCTACCGCTGCGATACTGTTAGAATTAAAGACACCTTCAGAAAGACATATTTCTTTAGTCTTTGGGTTATAATGGTCTGTAAGATTTCCCGCTATTCTTTTTATCCTGACGTCATTTATTCCATTTAGCTGTAAAAGCTGATAAGCCGCCTCGGCTCCTGTAATATTGCGTGAATTTCTGATTCTTCCGTATTTTTTATAGTTTGATCTTACCCTTATCTGACAAATAGAAGCAAAAATCAATACGGGTATCATTATAATTCCAGACAAATAATAAAGATATATATCCATAAAATCACCTTTCACTGAACAAAACAGAGTGTAAATTGAATATCATTAATATTTTGTGCAAATCATTTGCCTAAAACCGTACCTGTTTCCACCATATTTCCTGCAAGAAAAGACTTAATATCCATTGACTTTTTTCCTTCCGGCTGAACTTGAATAAGAGAAATACAATTTCCGTCCCCGCAGGAAACAACAAGCTCTTTATCCGCTTTGATTACTTTGCCGGCACTTGAGCCCTTAATATCCGAAAGACGGGATGCATGCACTTTAACACGTTTTGAGCACACAAGAGTTTCAGCACACGGCCACGTCTGTAATCCTCGGATCTGATTATGAATTTCAAAAGCTGATCTGTTCCAGTCGATTGAGCACAAAGATCTGTCTATCATTGAAGCGTAAGAGGCATCTCCGCACTGTTTTTGTGCCTGTGCCTGTCCGTTCTCTATAAGTTTTATAGTATGAATAAGAGCATCTGCACCTATAACGGAAAGACGGTCAAATAATTCAGCCGAGGTTTCGTTAATACTGATATCAGTTTTAACAGTATAATAAATATCACCGGTATCAATACCCTCATCCATTTTCATAATGCATACGCCGGTTTCTTTATCACCGTTCAAAACAGCACGCTGAATCGGAGCTGCGCCTCTGTATTTTGGAAGTAAAGATGCATGAATATTTATACAGCCGTATTTCGGCAATTCAAGTATTTCTTTAGGGAGTATCTTCCCATAGGCTGCAACTACTATCATATCAGGATTGATAGATTTTAAAATTTTTAAAGCTTCACCGTCTTTAAGTGTGTTAGGCTGATAAACAATCAGATTATTTTCTAATGCAGCTTTTTTCACATCAGACGGTGTTAATATCTGTTTTCTTCCTGTTTTTTTATCCGGCTGGGTAAATACTCCCGCCACATCATAGCCTTCATCAACAAGCTTTTTAAGAGGCTCAACGGCAAAATCCGGCGTGCCCATATAAACTATTCTCATTGTTCCTCCAGTTTCCCGTCAACAAGATGAGAGGTAAATAAAACTCCGTCAAGATGATCTATCTCATGGCAAAACGCACGAGCTTTTAAATTTTCACCGGTGAATACCTGCCATTTTCCGTTTCTGTCCTGAGCTTTCACCTGAACTTTTTTCGGACGCAGTGTAACACCGTATTTTCCGGGAAGCGAAAGACAACCTTCACTTTCCCTCTGCTCTCCTTCTTCCATGGTTATTTCAGGATTAACAAGCTCAATAGGGCCTTCCCCAATATCAATAACAACAACTCTTTTGAGTATTCCAACCTGAACGGCTGCAAGACCAACGCCGTTTGCGCTATACATTGTTTCAAACATATCGTCTATAAGAACGGCAAGTTTTGAATCAAATTTTTCAACTTTTCTGCTCTTTTTATTTAAAATCGGATCTCCAACTTTTACCACATTTCTGAGAGCCATATTTTCACTGCCTTTCTTGCTGTCTTTAAATTATAAAGAACTACAGCAATATCCGTGTGTTAGTTAAGTTCATAAGGATTTAAATCCACAGACACTGACACACTTTTATACTCTTTTATTTTACCGATATTTTTTAATATATCATTTAACATTTTACGAACTGATTTTGAATTTTTACATTTCAATGTGAGACCATACCTGTAATTATTTTTTAGTTTACTAATTTTTGACGGGCTGGGTCCCAAAACAATCAGTTTTTCATTTTTATAATCAGTCCTATTGAGTTCTACAAGATTTTCAAAAAAGGATTTTGCACATAGAGCCGCTTTATTTTCATCCTCACATATAAAAGATATGAAATAAATATCGCAAAACGGAGGATATGTAAGCAGCTTTCTGAGTTGAATTTCGTTCGCAAAAAAAGACTTATAATCCTGTTTGGAAGCATACTCAATAACATCATTATAAGGATTGATTGTTTGTATTACAGCTTTTCCCGCTTCAGCTCTTCTGCCGCTTCTTCCAACAACTTGAGTTATAAGGTCAAAAGACCGCTCATTGGCAAGATAGCTTTCATCATACAGGGAATTATCAGCATTTACAACTCCAACAAGAGTAACATTAGGAAAATCAAGCCCTTTTGCTACCATTTGCGTACCTATCAAAATATCATAATCACCGCGTGAAAAAGCATCAAAAAGCTTTTGATGACTGAACTTTGCGGATGTTGTATCAGCATCCATTCTCAATACAGAAGCTTCGGGAAAAAGCCTTTCCAATTCATCTTCTATCCTTTGAGTGCCGTAACCGCTGTATCTGATACTGTTTTTTCCACATTCGGGGCATACATTATCAAGCGGTTTTGAATAACCGCAGTAATGACACATAAGGCGGTTATTATAACTGTGATAAGTAAGGCTTATACTGCAATTAGGGCAAGTTATTACGTGGCCGCAACTGTTACAAGCTATAAAAGTATTATACCCTCTCCTGTTAATCAGCAGTATCGTCTGCTTATGTTTGTCTAAATTATCAGCTATAAGACTTTGCAAAGTTTTAGAAATGGAAGATTTATTGCCCTGCGCAATTTCCTTTTTCATGTCAACAGTAACAATCTCAGGAAGTTTTGAATCTCCGTATCTTTCATTAATCTCACAAAGTACATACTTTCCTTTAACAGCAGCTGAATAACTTTCAACACTGGGTGTTGCCGAGGTCATCAGAAAAAGCGCATTATTATACCTACATCTGAAATTTGCAACATCCCGTGCATTATAGCGGGGAGTTCTTTCGCTTTTATAGGTATGTTCCTGTTCTTCATCCATAACGATAAGGCCTAAATTATGAACAGGAGCAAACACAGCGCTTCTGGTACCTACAATGATTTTTGCCTCTCCCCTGTCCGCGCGCTTATATTCATCAGTTCTTTCACCGATTGAAAGCCCGCTGTGCATAACAGCAACTTTTTTTCCATACCGTGAGTGAAAAATATAGAGCATCTGGGGGGTAAGGGAAATTTCGGGCACCAGCACAATAACATCTTTTCCGCGGGAAATAGCTTCGTCTATCAGTTTTAAGTATACCTGAGTTTTTCCCGAGCCGGTTACTCCGTAAAGAAGGCCTGTTCCACCCGTGTCCATCATTTTAAGATAAGTGTTAAAAGCATTCTGCTGAACTTCGGAAAGATTTATGGGTGATATCTCTCCGTTTTCAGAAACATTTTTATACGGAGTTCTGTAAACTTCCTTTTCAAAAAATTCGCATATACCGTACTTAACAAGATTATCAAGCACACCTTTTCCAACTGAACAGAACTCGCAAACCTCACTTACACCGGCACTTCCTACATCACACAAAAGTTCATAAACAGACTGCTGTTTAGGCGTAAGTTTAACAGGCTGAGTACTGTCCTCGGAAAGTCTGATCATTTTTGTGCTTTTATCTTTAATTTTATCTGTACCGCGCGGAAGCATCTGCCTCAAACACTCGTAGGTGGAACAAAAGCAGCGTTCTTTTAGCCATAACGCAAGCGAAACCATTTCCTCGGACAAAGGATTCGTATTTTTGTCTACTGCACATATCTCTTTTAGCTGAGAATTCATGCCGTAAAAAAGCTTAACTATTACTCCGTGCCTTTTTATATTATTTCTACCGAACGGAACAGTAATTCTCATTCCGCATTTAATAGTTTTTTCTAATTCAGCAGGGACATAATAGTCATAGTCCTCACCTGCGCTGAAAAAAGTATTTTCCACCGCAACCGTGGCAATAAGCCTGTTCATTATTGATTAATATCAGAATTATCTGAAGCATCCTCATCAATGTCGGATGCTTTTTTTGCGTCTTTTTGTTCCTGAGTATGAATTTCTTCAGGCTCCTCAACTATGAACTTTCCGTCATAAATATCGTTAATTGCAGAAGACACGCATTTTTCATCAAGCAATACTTCATTCTTAATTGCCTCATCTCTGATTTCGCGTGCTCTTTTTGCAACACCTACAACAAGGCTGTATCTGCTATTACAATCTTTAAGAAGTTTCTTTAAATCTGGGTTAAACATAAAAATATCTCCTATCAGTGAATATTACGCTTATCAAGTTCAGCGTTAAGTATATCATTTATTTCACGCACTGCAGTTTGCAGTTCGTCATTAACAACAACGTAATTAAATTTAGAAGCCGCTTCAATTTCCTCTTCGGCTATTTTAAGGCGTTTTTTTATAACTTCTTCACTCTCAGTATTACGTTTTTTTAATCTGTTCTCAAGAGTATCCATATCCGGCGGCATAAGAAAAATTGAAACTGCATCCGGATAATTTTTCATTATTTTCTGAGCGCCTTTGCGTTCAATAATAAGAAAACATATTTTTCCTTTTTGAACAGCCGCAAGAGCAGGAGCAGACGGCGTACCATAATAGCAGTTATTATAACACGCATATTCCAGAAAACTGTCCTGAGCTATCATATTTTCAAATTCTTCTTTTGTTTTGAAAAAGTAATCTACACCGTCAATCTCACCATTTCGCGGCAATCGCGTAGTAGCGGAAACTGATTCGTAAACATCATTTCTTATCTTTGAAATCTCTCTGAAAACAGTATCTTTGCCACAACCGCTCGGGGCAGATAAAATAACGATCATTCCCTTTTTCTTCATTAATCCTCCCCCTTTACACCGAATTTCTGAGAAATTTGCTTTAAATCAAGATATGACAATACAACATTATCGCTGTCAGTAATGATCACGCTCAATGTTTTCCTGCCATGAGTTGCGTCAATAAGCGATCCGTTTGTTTTAGCCTCCTGTATCATCCTTTTAACAGGAGCGGATTCAGGGCTTACGACAGATATTATTCTATCGGCATTAACAAGATTGCCAAACCCAATATTAACAAAATCCATATATCTTCACCTTTCCCTGAAGGTTATTCAATATTCTGAATCTGTTCGCGGATTTTTTCAACCTCAGCCTTGATATCTACAACCTTACGGGCTATATCCACGTCGCTGGCTTTTGAACCTATTGTATTTGCCTCTCTGTTGATCTCCTGAACAAGAAAATCCATTTTTCTGCCAATAGGCTCTTCGCTTTCCAGGAAAGTTTGAAGCTGAGAAATGTGTGAACGGAGCCTTACAGTTTCCTCCGCAACAGCAACCTTATCTGCGAAAATAGCAACTTCCTGAATAATTCTTCCTTCATCTAATGAAACGTCGCCTATCAGTTCATGAACACGAGAAACAAGTTTATCATTATATTCTTTAACTGTTTGAGGAGAACGCTCTTCTATGAAAGAAACGCATTCAAGAATATATGATGCGCGAGACGCAATATCTTTACGCATTTTTTCTCCCTCAATCTCACGCATTTTGATAAACTTCTCTACAGCTTCACCTGCAACAGGCTCAATAAGTGACCACAGCTTCTCTTCGTCTTCTTCAGCTTTTTTAAGTACAAGAACATCAGGAAAACGCGCGATACCCGCAGCTCCGTAATCTTCTTTTAATGAGTAAGTATCCGAAAGCTCTTTAAGTGCATTAACATACGCAGAAGCAAGAGTGTGATTTACAACTACTTCAGCATCATCGGTTTTAAGAGCTTCTATACCAAGATAACAATCTATCTTGCCTCTTGAAACTTTAGAATTAATGTATGATTTGAGTTTATCTTCTGCAAAGCCGTACTGCCTCGGAAGTCGGCAGCTGAAATCGAAATATCTATGATTTACAGATTTCAGTTCTACCGTGATAAAATATCCTTCTGTTTCAGCAGTAGCTCTGCCAAAACCGGTCATTGATCTAATCATCAGCATCACCTATCTATTTTTTTAATATTATATATCCGGCTAAAATCAAGGTCAATGGTTTGTTAACAATTTGTTTACATTGTTAATATAATATTAACATTTAAAAATGAGCAGAAAAAAGAGCGGAGTTTTACCTCCGCTCTTTGAATTCCATTAGAATTCTCTTCCGTTCATAGAGTCACTATAAGGATCGATTACTTCTCCGCCCTCGTTAAGCGAAGTAGTTATTTGATTCAGAATGGAAAACATTTCAATCTCCACAGAAGGAGACTCATAAAATCTCTTCATTTATAAACTCCTCCTTTATTTGCTTGAGCAAATATTACCATAATCAACTGTCTGAATCACTGTATCTTCATTTACATTCCCCTCAGATACATTGGTCTTATAACTATACTTAACGTATGCTCTTGTATAAATCTGAATATCACTCGGATTATTTATTCCAAGATAATACTGCATAGTTTCAAGCTGATTCTTAGCAGATACTGAAGATACTCCTTCTGCACCAATAACAAATGCATTAGGATCATTAGCAACAGCAGCATTGGTTGTATAAATTGTACCAACTTCTGTTACTTCAGCACCTTCAGGAATATTAGCTGTAGACGCACTGTATGTGAAGAACTGATTTTCTTCGTTAACATTCTTAAGTGAATATACAAACGGCAGTCTGTTATTAAGCTTATTAATTGTAGCTTCATCAGTTACCGTTGAGCCGTTAATGGTGAATGCACCTTCATTTTCATAAATTGAGTAGAAATCAATATTTCCGCAAGCAAAGAATGAATAATTGTCAGTGCCATAAGAAACAGCATAATAGTTACCGTTGATGCTTACTGCAAGACCGATTGAACCTTCAGCAGGCTTAACTGTGATATATGAATCATAATCAATGTTTTCGCCGTTTGGAAGAACAACTTTCTCGCCGTCAACAGTAATATTATAAGTATCACTATCAACTGTAAGAACAGGCTTAATAGTTACTTCGCTTCCGTATGCTGAAAGATCAACATCACCGTTTTCACAATCCTCACCATTTACAGTCCAGCCAGCGAACTTATAGAACGGCGTTACAGGCATGCTTTCTGTATAATCACCGATTGTATACTGGTTATCTGAAAGGTTAAGTGTTGTATCAGCAGAAACTGTGTATTCCTGAATAAGGTGTCCGTACTGATTCAATACTTTTACAGTTACCTGACCTTCAATCGGCTCAGTTGAACAATAAGCCGTAATTGTAACAGGCTTTGTAATCTTAGCATTGTATGACTCAGAAGCAGGAATGGTCATTGTGCTGTTATCTGCTTCAACTACCCATTTATAAACTGAGTAGCCTTCAGGAGCTGATGCAAGATAGTTATCGCCATAATTTACGGTTGTCTTTTCATACTCATTAACTACGCCGTCTTCACCAACAACATAGTTGTAAGTAACATCAACTTTTCTGCGTACGCTTTCATTAGTTGTGTTATCAAGTTCAAGGTTCTGAAGTATGCTGCTTGTTGTTAAATCAAGAGTACCCTGATTCTGCATTGAGGTATCTTTCCAAACTCTGTTTTCAGCAGATACATAAGCCTTTTCATCATCACTGCTTACATATTCAGGAGTTGTGCAAACAATTGATTTAACGCCTTCAAGACCGCTTGCATAAGTAACGCTCTTATCTTCTGTACCCTGTTCAGCAATCACTGCATATACAGATGATTCAAGTGTAGAAATGTACTCATCGGTAAATGCCGCAATATCCTGATATTTAAGCAAATCAGTTGTAGCATTATATGCAGAATAATCAGCTACTTTATCAAGAACGGTTGCAACAAGTGTTTCATGTGCTGTATCGATACTGTTCTGATAAGTTGACTTACCTTCTTCAGTCTCATTTGCAACAGTAGTAGGTGCAAATCTGCAGCCATTAAGATTTATCCAACTGCCTTCATAGAAAATCCACTCACCGGTTTCAAACTGTGAAACAGACTGATCTCCCTGCTTTTCATAGAAACCGTCAAGACCGAGAGTATGATAATAAACGTATAATGTTTCATCAGTAATCTGATTTGCATTATTTACGATTGAATAATGACCATCTTCATTCAAATTAACAGCAATGTATGGATATTTAGCTTCTGAAGCACCCGGAGTTCCGTCGTATTTCTGGAAGTTAACCTCATACATAGGTGTATTCTGCTTGTAGCCGATAGGCTTATCAGCCCAAGCATCAGCAGTTTCATAACTGCTTACAAATGGTTTCCAAGAAGTGTAGGTATAGATCTGTGAATCTGTGTCTGTGCCGTTTCCGGAATTATAATCTGTTGTATACTGTGAATCAGCAGCTGTATCTTCAACAACGTTAGTATAATCTGCTCTCTTAACAAGATGCTGAGAAGCGCTGTCAAGATTTAAAGCGAAGTTGTCAACATATTCTTGACTTGAAGAATATTCTCTGTTAGCACCATATGGATCAAGAGAACCGTAGTAATTCTTGAGAGCATTATACGCATTGTCATAAGCTGACCATGATGAAACAGTGAACTGATCTCTCTGCTCTGCAAGAAGCGGGAAATCCTGAGACTCTTCCTCTACTGCCTGACGAGCTAAAGTATCATCAGCTTTTTCTACAGGAGGATTATCAAGAATTACTGCATTGAGAGCGTCAACTTTTTGTTTAAGTTCAGATGCGAGGTCTGCTACATTAGCTTCACTTACAACATTGAAAATGTAGTTTGTGCTTGTAAGATTATCATAAGCTGTAAGAAGCGCGCTTGCAGATTCAGGAGTATAAGATGTAATGTTTTTAAGGTAAGATGTATACTGAAGCATTGCATCTTTAACCTTAGCATAATTTATAACATAAATATTACCGGTACTTGCAAACGTATGATCCTGGAAATATTCATTGCTTCCTATACCACCATATGTTCTGGTGATACCACCGTAAGTTGGTGTAAATGAGTAATAATATCCATTTCCGCTAACGAACTTGGATTCAGCGTTATCCTCATTATAGCTGAGTACGTTTGAACCATAGTTCCAAGCATAGAAGTTACCGCCTGCAGCACTACCTGTCCAGCTGGATTCACCTACGTAGAAGTAAGGACCGTCATGATTATTAAGATAACCCATATCCTGAGCATTTGGATTATCATAGTACCAGTCTATTGTTGAAACAACAGAACCGCCGTGATCAACACTGTCGCCTTCACCTGAGTTAATCATCTTCCAGTTTTGATTAAGTTCAACATCTCCGGAAGCAACATAAATTGAAGAACCATACATGGCTATCCAAGTTTTATACTGCCAATAAACACCAGCGCCAATCGGAGCTGTAGGAGTATCGTTTTCATTTCCGGTATACATCCATACGAACGGGCCTGAAAGTATGGACATGTTCTGACCGGAGTCACTGGTAAGCGATCCACCCTGTCTTTCTTTCGGAAGATCGAGAGAAACGGTAGAAAGCATATTATTAGTATAATCTGAAGAAATTGCTGTCTGAAGTCTTGTCTGACCCTGTGTAAGTCCGTTTATATCCTGCGGCTTTTCATAAACTTCCATAGCATTGTTTGCTACCGTAAGATTATAATAAAGCTCTGCTCTGTGCTGCTTATCAACATCTTCTCCGTAAGTAACGCCGCCCATCTGAGGATTAGTAGCGTCGAGATATCTCTGAGCTCTGTCATAAGCATCATATGCGTTTGCCATATTGGTATATAAGGAATTACCGTCAGCTGCAATTGAAGCCATCTTATCCTTATAATCCTGAACAGCAACATTCAAAAGAGTATCTGCATGAGCAACTGCATCCTGAACAAGAAGTGATTCAGCACTGTAAAGACCTTTATAAATTGAAACGTCATCAATAAAGCCGCTTCCGTTTGACCAGCCGTAGCCTGTGTTAGCAGGAGCACCGTATGACACATCAAGTGTAAGATCAGTAAAGAAGTCAAAGAATGTTCTGCCATCCTGAGTATTAGCATAATGATAGCAGTCTATCTGATTAACAAGAGAACCTGCAACATATACGTACATCATTTCACGGCTGCCGTTAGGAGCAAACTGAATAGTAATATGCTGCCACTCATCTGTTAACAATTCACCATTAAACAGATTAGTAATATCTGCATAAGAGTAATTTGAAGTTCCGTCATTATAGCAGAACCAAAGCTCTCCTGTTTCAGTAATAGTAAAGTACTTCTTATTATCTTCGTCCCACTGCATACCGCTCTGGGTACAATCGCCGAGTGTTAAGATTGCTCCGTTCAAATCGCTTCCGGGATTATACCAGAAAGATATTGTATAGCCGTTATCGGAAGCTTGTCCCGCATAATCATTATGAGCACCTGTATAACTACCGTTAGTAGAAAGAACATTGCCCATTGTGCTGTCATTTACGGTATTATCATAAGAAGTATATGACTGATCATTGACTGTTGTATCCTCCATAGGATCATAAAAGATTCTATTAGCAATATCAACATCATCACCAAGAGATATAGCACTATTAAGTTCTTCAAGAGAAGCATCTATATCTGCATTGCCGAGAGCTCTGTCATAAATTCTGAAGTCATAAATACCGCCTTCAAACAGAGCGTCTCCGGAATATGAAGAAGCACCTATATAGAGCGTACCTCTTACAAGAGCATCAAACCAAGTGCTATCACAAGTATCACCATAAAGAGGTGTGTGATTAAACTGTTTTGCTCCCTTATTAGTCCAGTAGCTCTTGCGCGCATTTCCGTCAACACTAAGGCACATATACCTATCTGTAATAGTTACTGTGTAAAGATGCCACTGACCTGTCTGGGTTGAGCTTGTATCTGTTTGATACTGCACACCGTCATGCTGCATTTCGGTAAGACCGTTAGTAGATACAAACGCATACTCACCATAAGCACTTCCGAGAGTACCCATACCGGTTGTTGTAAGATCAAAGTAACGCTCATAACCGCTTTGATTCGTTTTTGAATACCAGCTGATGGTTATACCATCTTTAGAATTAAAGTTGTTATCTTCAGCCATCTGAGCCATATTTACAGATGCGTATGAACCGCTTCCCGGATTGCCTGAAGTACCACCGTTTGCCGTAAAGTTAGCATATGTATTTTCATTCTCAAATGAAGCTGTAAGATTATGAGTATCAAGATTATAACCGTTTCCGGTGGTATCCGATTCAACCTGATCGTTTACAAAATATCTTGCTACCAGATGATCATTAGCTTCTGTATTATCAGTAAGACCTGTACCGTCGAATGTTACCTTGCCAAGACTGTTGACAAGATTATTGTATTCGTCTTCTGATATTTTACAAATATTACCATGACGAGGTGAAAGATAATTTATATTAACAGCTCTTGAAATAGAGTTATTAGTAAAATTATTAATGTTATTAAGATCAGTGTTGTTCATAGATATGAAATAGCCAACGTTGTTTGAATAATAGTCAGCCATAAGAACAACTGAATCGTCCGGAAGCTGATAAAGGAACGGACCTTCAAGAGGAGACTGAAGATCTGAATCAGTATACATACCGGCATCCTGCCAATTTCCCGGAAGGCTTGTAGAAGTAGCGTAATGGATAGTCTTACCGCTGCTTCTCTCATCTTTGAAAACCATCCAATATTTGTTGTCATCAATTTTAAGAATATCAGCATCTATTGACTGGTAACCGGGATCATAAAGAACCTGCGGTTCAATTCCGTTGGCAGCGTTGATTTCCTGACCGTCTGCATTGTAGAAAGTTTTGAAATCACTTGTATATGCATAATGAACACGAAGTGAATCATAGTTTTCACCTGCAGTTTTTGAAGTACCGGCACTCCAGTACATCATATACATGTTTTTTGAGCTATCCCAGATAGCTTCAGGAGCCCATGCATAAAAGTCAGCTCTGCCATTTGATGAAGGACTGTTTTGCTGAATCTGATAGTTTGAAAACCAACCCGCAGTTTCAACAGCCCAAGGCTTAATTGATTCTATCTGATCAAATGAATCTGAAGGCACGTCCCAGATAAGAAGTTTTGAGTTTCTGTAATCTGTTGCGCCATAAGTTTCAAGATCAGTTCCGAGGATATAAAAGCCGCTGCCGTCCTGCTTAGGTAAGATATATGGGTCTCTTACTTTGCCGGAAGCTGCAATACCCTCAACATCATTTACTGTGTAAATCTCACTCGGATAACCTTCAAGAACAGGAAGGTTACCGTTCAGAGCCTCAAAGTTAAGGCCGTCGTCAGACACAGCAAGGCGTACGCTTTCATCACTGTCCCCAGTGAAATAGGCGAAAAGATAATGGGAGTTTCCGCCTCTTCCCTCTGTTGTAGCGAAAGCTACAAATGGTGCGCAAGTTACCACCATAACAACAGCAAGGAACAGAGAAAGCAACCTTTTGGACAGGTGTTTCTTCATATGTTACCTCCTAAATAATGCCTTTCTGCAGAAGCAGAAATTTTAGGCATATTTCGTAAAATGGACATTTTGTATAATGTGTTTACATTTGGAATAAACTATACAAATATCCATTTTTTTAATACTTTTAAAATATAACATATTTATAAAAAAAAGTAAATAGGAATTTAAAATTTATGTTCATAACACATAAATTCATAAAAATTCACTCAATTAAATTGGAAGTATTTTACTTTTTTTATAAATTTTTCATAGTTTTTTAAATTAGTTTAAATGAACAAACATTAATAAAAAATTTACAATTAAGAAAGCTAAAATTAATATTCCACACCGATTTTCATGTGTTTCTTAAATCTAAATAGCATATTCAATCATAAATAATTGTCTAATTTATATACATATTATATATGTGAATATATCAAGTCCTTTGTCAATATAATCAATAATATACAAAATGTCCATTTTAAGTAACAACCGCTGTTAAAAGCGGTTTAAACAGGAGGTTATATATGAAAAAACATTTTTCTAAAAGGCTAACTGCTTTATTTCTGGCGGTTGTTCTGCTTGCGACAAGCGCACCGGTAATCGCGTACGCTTACAACAAGGGAGAATCAAGCGCCGATACGAAATATCTGTTTGCCTACTTTACTTCAAACAGCCAATATGGCCAGCAAATAAGATTTGCTGTATCGGAGGACGGTTATAATTATCAGCCATTGAATTATAACAGACCTATCATTTCGCACGAAGAAGGAACTTTCAATCCTGATTCCCCTTCTGTTAATACACAGCTGGCCGGTTCGTCAGAAACCAGTTCAGGCTACGCACGCGATCCCTACATATTTAAGGGCAGCAAAGATGACGGATACTATCTTGTAGCCACTGATATGGACGCATCATCAGGCGGAATGCATGAAAGCTGGGCCGGTGATACAAATTTGGTTTTCTGGCATTCAGACGACCTTGTAAACTGGTATCAGATATCAATTTTTGACGTTGCTGATAAATCCGGTTTTGAAACAACAATAAGAGCATGGGCGCCGCAGGTAATATACGATAGTTCTGTTGGCCGCTATATGGTTTATTGGTCTAATTACTTAGGCAACTGGGATGAAGCAATATACTATTCCTACACAGACGATTTTATCAACTTTGATGATCCCAAAGTGCTCTATAAAGCATCTCAGGGAGCAGCCATTGACGGAGATATTGTTGAGTACAACGGAAAATATTATCTTTTTTATAAAGATGAAAACAATGCAACTGTTGGATATGTTACATCTGATTCGCTTACAGGTACATACAGTAATTTTACCGACTGCACAATGACAGATCAGGCTGTGGAAGGAAACTCAATGTACAATATTGCCGGAACAGACACTTGGATCCTTATGCTTGACGAATATGTTAACGGTTCATTTGTATTTCAGATTACAAATGATTTTGAAAACTATGAACTTATGAGCACGGATGACTACAGTCTTGACGGATTTTCTCCCAGACACGGCTCTGTTGTTCAGATCACAAATGATGAATATCAGGCACTGCTTGACGCCTACACTTTTACACCTGAAATAGGCACCACTCAATATGTATTCTCAAACGAATATACATTCAGCGGAAACGGTTGGAACTGGCAGGGTGGCATAGACGACGGAAGCGGCAATACTTTTGACGCCACAATAAACGCAAGTTCTCAGAATTCCCATTACGGTGCTACCACAACTCCCTACCTATCTATGAGCAACGGCGAATTGAGTATGTACTGTTCCGAAGTTGCAATAAATAACCCGGTGGTGGAGGAAAAACTGTTTTCGCAGAACTTTACAATAACATTTGATTACATTAAAAAGAGCGAAGATGTATCCATAAACGGAGAAAAAGTATTTGACTTTTCAAAACGCCCCATAATCAGTGTATCAAGAGACGCAAACAACGATCTGTACACCGAAGGTCTTGCATACATTTATCTGCTTAATGACGGCACACTTGCCGTATACGCTGGTGACGGAAATTACAATACGAAAACTTCTGATAGAATTCCGCTAGAAGGAGAAGAGATTTCGTACACGCTTACATATGACGGAAAAACTCTTATCCTCTATATGGATTATGTAGAAGTTGCAAGAATAGATACACCAAACGGCATACCCGAAATGCCGGTATCTTCAGGCTATATGTTTGCAGGTCTTGGATTTGATGATGTTGCAGGAAACACTACAGGTATATACGGAACTTATAAAGATCTTACTTTCTATGACAGAGCGTTTACCGCAACGGAAGCTCATATAGATCTGCCGCTTAATCTTGATTCTCTTGAAGCCTGCGTTTCTTCATTTGAAGATATCGTAACTTCAGGAAATATATATATGAACACACCTGAAGCATACAAGTGCTACAAAGAAGCCCAAAGACTTATTGAAGTACGTGATTACGGCACAGTAAACGTAGATGCCGAGATGGCGGAATGTACCCAAGAATTTATAAAAGCGATAGATGATCTTGTACTTTGGACTCCTGATTACCAATCAAATAACCGTTATACTTCATATATGGGTCAGGAACAGATTCAAGGAAACATAATTGCAAGTGACGGAGATTCTTTGGGGGCAGTTCAAAACCAGAGCGGTTGGCAACCTGATGCTGATGATATAGCAGCAGGAATAAACGGTGAACTTGCAAACGACGGAAACGCTTATGAAATAAGATACGCTTATAAATACAGAAGGACAGGAATTTTCGGCGGCGGCAACTATGTATGGGACGGAGAAAATGTTGCCATGAGCGTATACGGCGACAGTTACATTGCTCTTTATGACGGTGAAAACGAAACTTCGTTCCCCATCAAAGTAAGATATTTCAGGGACGACTCCAACACAGGAGATAATCGTGGTCTCGAAAACATTTATCTTGCAAACAGCAATCTGACTATGAACAGCCAGGAGGACAATGCATTATATCTTTATTCACTTAATGATAACGAAGCAAACGCAACTGATTTCTTCTGGCCTTCGACATACATGCACAAAGTGGCAAACAGTGATGTTCGCGGCTCAGGTTTCAATGACACAAATGAGCAAAATATTCACCAGTATGGATATTTTTCGGCAGTTCTGAACAGCGATGCATTTTCAAATTCGGACAGTAATCTGCTTATAGTTAATCCGAATGTTGTATTCACTGATATGGACGGAAATAAGCTTTCCTTTGGTAATAACGGTATATCCTGCGATGTCAGCAGCAATTCACGCGGAGGCATTTATTCATTCACCAAAGGGGAGCAAAGTAATGAAGATGCTATTAAAATAACATCTGATGAAATAGGCGCAATAGCAGACGGCAACTCTGCAACCTATTATATAATCAATGTTGAGCCTATTCGAACTGCTCTTGAGCAGGGTGCAAAAACGTTAACAACATCAGATCTCAGTCTTATATCTGAATCTGATATGTATGACGCTCTTGTAGCCGCTGATAATATGATGAAATATAATCCTTATCAGAGGCTTACCGACCTCAACTACAGAAACGGCAATTATGTTGACAAGGACAGAATGCAGGAAGCTGCACAGACAATTGCCGATGAAGTAGAAGATCTGGTAAACAACTACACTGAAACCGTATCATATATTGATAACGACGGTTACGCTTCTCTTAACGCATTAAGAACAAACGTAGATATTAATGCAATGTACTATTCAGATAACAGCGAAGGCTTTACGATTGATTCGTGGAACGAATTTAAGAAAGCTTATGAGGCTTCAGTGGATAAAGTAAACGAACTTGTAACAAATCCATTCGAAGATGAGCTGAATGAAGACGGTACCAGAAACGAAACTATTACAGATATTGTAGAAGCGGTTTATCAGACATATTACAAACTGAGACATCATGCAAATTTCGATAAGCTGAGAGAAGCCATAAATGACGAGAATGTAAAAGACACCGTTTCTAACGGTGTGGGTGGATATGTAGGCTCAGCTGATGAACAAACATACACTATTGGATCATGGCTCGACGTTGTATACGCGTATCAGAATGCCGTATATTTTGAAGAAAACAACGATGAACTGAACATTGCAATGTATGACGGCTATGAGCAGGAGATTGAAACAAACGGATATAAATTTACTGTTGAAATTGAAAATCCTCAGCAGCCTTCTGAACTTCAGCAAAAGAGTTATGATTTATATGACAAAGTTTATGAAAAGATAAATAACCTTACGGCGCCCGCTCCTGACTACTCCGTTTATGACGCATTTATGGAAATTTACGCCACACAAGATATGAATGCTTTTGAACAATCTTATCTTGAACAGGAAACCTCAATTAAGGGGCTTGCCGATAAAAACGGAACAAAATACGATGCTCCTGAATATTCTTACGAAGAAGGAGCAACAGCATACGCAACATACAACGGGCACATTTATTACAATGCACCACAGGAATCCGTTGACGGAACTAATATTTCCCTTGATTCAATTATTACTGATATGTTTACGGAATTAAATACGGCAAACAATGATCAGACGAACAAGAGAAAATCATATACCGTAACTTTTGAAGTATACAAAAACGATCAGTATGTCGCCACCGTAAAAGACGCAGAACTGCATTATTACGGCGATACCGTTCTTCTTAACGCTAATGAAAACGGAGATCTCGGAGACCTTACATGCTACAAATGGGTAGTTACTTCATTAGCTGATAACGGCGGTCAGTCATCGGAAAAAGTTATAACAAACGTATCAAATGAATATACGGTAAGAATACAGAGTGATTCTGTTATTAAAGCTTATTGTTCCGATTCTGAACAGGCATCAGAAGCAGTTCCCGTAACGATCAAAAATCAGTACGGCAGAGATATACAGACGCTGTATCTATCCCCAGAAGCTCAAATAACACTCGGAACAAAATCTGTAAATACAGGAAACGAAACATACAACATTCAGGATATGCCGTTTTATGAATTTACAGGCTGGAAAGTAAATGATTCTAATTACTCTTTTGACACCTATACCGTTTCAGAACTGGCAGGAGAAAAAAATAGCATAACCATTCAGCCGGTTTACCGAATTACAGACGCAAACTACACTATAACACTTGATGGAGAAGTTATTTTCGACGGTATCGGATACGATGACTGTTATACGGTAAAAGCTGACGAGGACGCATACGCAATTCTAATTAAGCAAAATGATACATACAGCGTTGCGTCATACGGAAATTCATATAAATTCTTTGCTAACAGAGACATGGATTTCTATACGTTAACTAAATCCTCAAACAATTATTATATCAATGGTATACTTTACAACAGCTTTACAAAAGATGAACTGTACCGACTTGATAACATGATGCCGTTTGTATATAGCTCACCTAAAGCAAGCGGAGATAACGGAGATAAATTCACTACTTTCAGTGCTTATTCAGCCGGCACATCAAGTGATGTAAAAATCACAGAAGTAGGAACGCTGTACACTACAGATCAGTCTTTGGGAACGAATGCAGAAGCTTTTGTTTACGGCGGAAACGGTGTCAGCTTCATCAAGAGCAAAGTTCAGGGCGTGGACAGCAAACAGTATTCCCTCACCTTCAGCGGCGCAGAAGAGGCATTTAATTCAGGAACTACCGTATACACAAGAGCATACGTAAAATACTCTTACACGTATATGAACAACGGAAAACAAACAACAGTTCAGACAATCGTTTACGGAAATATCGTCAGCGATTCAGCAATATTTCAGTAAGGAGGAGTATTGATGAAAAAGTTTTATGAATCTCCTTCACTGGAGATAGAAAAGTTTAGTTTAGTAAACAGCATTACCACATCTCAGGGCGACTGGGACGACGAAGTAGGACTTAATCAAAATGAGTTTTAATAATGCTTGAATATCAGACTAAATAAAAATTAAGGCTTATGCATTAAATGCATAAGCCTTTTTTCGTTAACAATATGTAGCGCCTTTTCCCTTCTCCTCATATACGGAAGCAATCTTTCTTGCCTTATTGCTGACGCTGTCTGCAAGATGATTAGGTCTTATAACTTTAATTTTATCACCGAACTGCATTATCCATGAAACAAAACCGTCACTAACTGCAACCTTGACGTTAGTTTCAAAATGCTGAATATCAACTGCTACAAGAGGAATATTTGAACCGAATCTATCAAGTATCTGTTCACGTAAATCAAGGTGGCACCTTAATGTTACATTTTCAACTTTACCGCTGAACATATTAAACATTTTAGAAGAATAGTCAGCGGCATCAAACACATCATATTCACTGCACTCATGCACAGGTCTGGCTGTATCTTCAAGCACGGTTATTTCTCTAATTCTGTCAAGCCGCAGATTCATCAGGTTATCATGTGTGCTCTTATTGCATACAAGGTAATATCTATCATCTTTCCATATCAGAGCATAGGGAGAAACAACAAATATTTTAGTGGTAAAGCTCTTTCGGTTTTCTTTATCTATCTTTCGAGTTCTGTATTTTATTGTAACTTTCTTCTTGCTTGAAATAGCCTTATCGAGCAAATCAATAAATTTATAGATGTTCTCATTATCGCATTTATTTACATCATCTCTGTAAACCTGAGAAGAAAGCGAATTTGCCTGGTTTTCAGACAAAAGGCCTTTGAGTTTGGAAGTAAGAGAACGCGTCATCTGAGGAGTAATGAACCCAGCCGACTTTACTGCATCTACGAGAAGACGAACTTCGGGAGTTTCAAAATCCCTTGAAGCAAGATAAAAGCCGCGCTTGGGAGAAAGAACAGATTCAATTCTGATACCGATCTCATTTAAAGCCTTTACATCTGCGTAAATACTTTTTCTTTCACATACAACTCCGTCTTTATTGAGCATCTCTATAAGCTGATGAGATGAAAGCGGATTATCCTTATCTGAATATTTTCTGAGATATTTATATATTAGCAATGTTTTGATTTTAGTTGACTGCATACAACCACCTCTTTGTGAATTAATGCACATTAATTATATCACAATTAAGTTATATTTTCAACAATAGTACGAAATATAGGACAGCAATCAGTTGAACCGCTTTTGCCGTTTTCCGTCATTACAACAATGCAGTATTTAGGATCATTATAAGGATAAACGCCGGCAAACCATGTGTTCAGAACTTCTTTTCCGTCCTGATATATACCGCTTTGAGCCGTTGAGGTTTTTCCGCCTGAAAGGTCATTGTAATCTGCTGCCGAGCCTGTGCCGTTCGTAACAACGTAACGCATATATTCAAGCAAAGTTTCAGACGTTTTTTCGCTTATAACTCTGTTAGAAGGATTGTATTCAGTTGTGTCTTGCTTGCCAGTTATATCAACGGTTGCAGTTACCAGTCTCGGCTCAGTGTAAAGCCCTCCGTTTGACAATGCGCAGAGCGCTGTACAAAACTGTAAAGGTGTGGATGTCAACAGTCCCTGACCGAATCCAAGCAAGGATAACTGCCCCTTTGACGACTGTAAAGTACCCAGATCAGGCAAATTACCATCAGAAATTACATAACCGGGCATAATTTCTGTATTTCCTCCAAAGCCCAGAGCCTGCGCCGTTTCGTGCAGTTTTTCTGCTCCGAGTTCCAGCGCCATTTTAACAAAATAGCAATTGCATGAATTTGCAAGTGCCTTTTCAATATTTTCATCTCCGTGTTTTTTGCCGTTTTGACAAGAAAACTCTGTATCCCCTACTTGAACACTGCCTGTGCAGGTAAAATCAAAATCAACACCGTTTTCAAGTGCGCATGCCGAAACAACAAGTTTAAAAACAGAGCCTACTGTATATGACATAACAGGACGGAACATATTGTCATCAGGAGCTGAATACATGGCAAGAACCTCTGCTGTATCAGCGTCCATTACAACCACAGCACCCTTTCGCATGTATTTTGCAGCATCTTCTACAGCCTTTTGTATCTCGTTATTTATTGTAAAAACCACACCTTGTGCAATATCCGAATTGAACTCCTCGGATATTTCTCCTTCGTCACCTTCAAGAAGTCTGCCCTTTGCGTCTACACCGAAGTTTATGCTCTGTTCATAGGCGTTCTCACCATATTGCTTTTGCAAAAATTTTATCAAAGCAGAAGAATCAGACTCTTTTACTTCTACAATTTTTATATATTTACAAGATGCATAATGCTCCACTTTTTTCACAACAGGATAGCCTTGTGAAAGTTCCTGAGCTATATCGGAAATCTCATTCTGTTCAAACAGAAGCCCCAGTTCTGACAGGCAGTTTTCATTAGGTCTGATAATAGCAACAAGAGCATTTTTATTGTTATTCATTTTTTGCATATTTCTGTCAAACAGAGTCTGTTTTTGTGTTGAGACAGTTAAAGTATAGCTGTTATAGCCGGAAGAAACCGTATAATCCCCGCTCAGCGCAACATACCCTGTTCTCCCTATTGCAGCAACAAAAAGAAAAGTTAAAGCTGCTGCCAAACACAAAATTCGTTTTCCCATAAAACAAGCCCCCGTGATATTATTCACGAGGGCAATTAATTTTAATCAACTTTTCGTCTGAAAATAGCATCGGCAGTTACAGGTTTATCCGAATCAAACGAATATACAGCAGTTGCCTTATTTGCAACGGAAGTCTTTTCATTATCTGTTTCACAAAACAGATTTGAAACTCTTACTGTATAAGGCTCTTTAAACGGTTCAAGAACTTCAAGTTCTTCACCCTCAAAGAATCTATTGCGCTGGAAGACGGTTATTCTGTTTCCTTCAATGCTTTTAAACAACGCGCAAACTTCCCAGGAACGTACATATCCGCCGTAATCCGTTACCTGACCTTTAACAATCGGCCCGAAATAAAAGCCCGTAGTATATTCCCTGTGGCTCATTCTGTTGATTTCATCAAGTATCCAGCCGGATGGTTTAAAATCATCTGAAGGATCTTTTAAATACTCATCAATAGCTGCACGGTACGCATGTGTAATAGCCGCAGTATAATATTCGCTTTTTGCTCTGCCTTCAATTTTAAAGGAATTGATACCGGCAGCAACAAGCTCTGGAATATGATTGATCATACAGAGATCACGCGAATTAAAAATATATGTTCCGTCTTTTTCTTCATTAATAGAAAAGTATTCCCCAGGGCGTTTTTCTTCTACAAGGCTGTATTTCCATCTGCATGGCTGAGCACAGTCTCCCCTGTTAGCATCTCGCCCTGTGAGATAATCGGAAAGGATACATCTGCCGCTGAAGCTCATACACATAGCTCCGTGCACAAAAGCTTCAATTTCAAGCTCCTCAGGGCAATTTTCACGTATAGTCTTTATTTCTTCAAGAGAAAGTTCTCTTGCAGTAACAACACGTGAAGCGCCCATTTCATAATATGCATTGGCAGCGGCGTAATTAACGATTCCTGCCTGTGTTGAAACATGTATCTCAACATCAGGCGCATATTTCTTAGCCAACTGCAAAACGCCCATGTCTGCAATTATAAATGCGTCAACACCAACATCCTGCGCATATTTCAGAAATTCAGGAAGTTCAGGTATTTCATTGTTTCTTGGAAGCGTATTACAGGTAAGATAAAGTTTTTTGCCGTGTAAATGGACAAATTCAACTGCTTCCTTTAATTGATTTTCATCAAAATTAGACGGATTAGAACGCATTCCGAATTTACTGCCGCCGACATACACGGCGTCTGCGCCGAACTTAACAGCAAGCTTCAGGCGTTCAAAATCGCCTGCGGGTGAAAGTAATTCCAATTTCTGCATATTATCACCCACTTAGTAGCTCAGATACGGAGCATATTTCTGAATAAGCGTTCTAAACTCTGAATATGTTTCAGCAGTATAAAGGTTTCCGTCCATATCATGGAAGAAGAAATAATCGTCAATGTCTGCAGGATTGAGTACCGCTTCAATAGCGGCAAGACCAGGATTACAGATCGGGCCTTCAGGCAATCCCACAACAGTTGAATCAGAATTTGTGTTGTAATACTGTAAATAGTAATCAGCTGTATGCGCAGACGTTGAGGAAAGGGCCGGCGCAACCTTATTATTAATATAGTCACTTGTTGACTGACATCCAAGGGACGGGAAGTTTGTAGTATCGGCAAGTCTGTTTTCAATAACAGCCGCAATAGTACTCATTTGATCTTCTGAACCCGCCTCTGCCTGAACGATTGATGCAATGGTGATAACTTCATCCATTGTATATCCAAGTTCTTCAGCCTTAGCTCTGTGTTCTTCTGTGATAACCTCCTCAAAGTGATTAAGGAATGTTTCAATAACGCTTGATGCACTCTGACCGATATAGAAATCGTAGGTATCGGGGAACAGATATCCTTCAAGTCTGTACGGAACAGTTTCTTTAGACTGAAGATCTGAAACAAGAGAATACGAGAAATCTGTTGATTCAATAACAGAAAGCAGAGAAGCCCTGTCGCAAACCTCATTTTCAACAAGAAGATCAACGATCTCCGGAACGGTATAGCCTTCAGGGAACATTATTCTTACGGTTTCCGTAGTATCAGCTTCACCCATCATATTGATGAGCATACCTTCGAGACCCATCTGCCCGTTAAGATAATACACACCTGCTTTGTAAGGGCCGGTAACATCGTAATCCCCTACGACAGCTGAAGCAAGCTTTATATAGAACTTACAGAAATTCTTACAGGTAATAAGATCATAATCAGCAAGAAGATCTATTGCGTCAGACGTTGATTCTATATCCTGTGTATAGTTTACTGTAACTGATGATTTTGACTTCGTCATTCCGAAAATATCATTAATGCAGAAAATTGCATAAACGGATATAACCATAGAAACAGCGATAACAATTATGAAAAACCAATAGGTAGAAGAAACGCTGGCAATTTTAGTTTTCTTTTTGTTTGCTTTTTTAGCTGCCGCTCCGGTTGCTTTTTTATCCGTTTTTATACCGGAATAATCCTGATTAGTAAAATATACGTCTTTTTCCTCTCCGTGAGAATCTGTTTCGGAAAGATTTATTCCGGTTTCATCAAGTTTGAAATCGTCCGCCATAAAAAGCCTCCTTTACACCTTGATAATTTCTGTTTCAGTAAATATGTAATCAACCGGCAAATCGTATTTTTCAGCCGGCAAAGAACTGCTTATTAAATCATTATAGCACAATCCTGCACTTTTAATTGTAAATTTTTCTAAAAATCTGTCATAATAGCCTTTTCCGTAACCTAATCTGAGCCCGTTTCTGTCAAAAGACAGCCCCGGAACAACACAGACAGCATTGTGAAACTCAAAGACAGGGCTGCATTTTTCAGTATCAGGCTCAGAAATACCGAAAGTACCTTTTACCAGATTTCTTATATCAGATACTAAATAGAACGTCATACTGCCGTTTTTATCTGTGCATTTCGGAAGATACAGTTTTTTACCGTCATTCAAAGAAGTTTCAATAATTTTCGATGTATCTATCTCACTTCCGAAACTGCAGTAGCAAAGTATTTCATCAGCTGAATTATAAATATCACTGTTAAGAAAAGCACTGCATATAGCATTGTCTTTTTCAGTTTTATCAGTAATCATTCTGCGTTTTTCGGAAAAAGCTGCCCGCAATTCTTTTTTTATCTGCACTGGATTGTTTTCCTAACTTTATCTGAAGCTTCTTTTCCGTTTAAAGCCGCTACTATTTCAAGACCGAAATCCACGGAAACACCGGCGCCTCTTGCTGTGATAAAATTACCGTCTCTTACAACATATTCAGATGAAATCTCTGCACCTTCAAGATACTGTTCAAATCCGGGATATGAAATAGCGTTTTTCCCCTTAAGAAGACCGAGTTTTCCGATAAGTGAAGGCCCTGCGCAAATTGCGCATACAAATTTCCCGCTGTCAGCTGCTTTTAAAACACAGTCTTTAACAAATTCACTTTCTTCAAGGTTTGTGACACCCGGAAGTCCGCCGGGAATAACAACCGCCTGTGCTGATTCTATGCTGACCTCCTCGGGCATAACATCAGCAGTAACTTTTACGCCACAGGAAGCCTGAACTACCTGGCCTGTAACGCCTACTGTTTTAACCTCTATACCGGCTCTTCTGAGCATATCAACAGGTGAAAGCGCCTCTATGATTTCAAAACCATCTGCAAGAAATACATATACCATATAAATTACTCCTTTACTTTAAAGCCTGTTCCGCCTTCTTGAAAGTACTGTTCCGAATAAACCATACCACGAGGGTACTCATAATCGCTTCCCTCATACAGATACTCGCATATTTCTTCGCTTTCATTAAAAACGATACAGTTTTCATATTTTTTATCTGAATAAAGCTTAGTTTCAAAGCCTAAATTTTTATAATAATCAAAAAGCGAATCGTTAGCCGGAATAAGCCACAGAAAATCGTAACCGATATTCTTTGCTTTACTAATAAGCTTTGAAGCGTATCCCCTGCCCCTGTTTTCACTATAAGTTGATACGGCATAAATATATCCGCCTGATTTACCGCAGTAAGAACATTCAATAATAAAAATCATTGAAACAAGTTTATCTTCTGCGAAATAGCCAAGGCACTTCTTGTGAGTGCAGTTATCAAGGAAGAAAGTTATATCCTGAACCGAATCACCGAATACGCTTGACCACAAAGCAATGATTTGAGCTTTATCGGCGGTAAATGCAATTTTATCAGCCATTGTACACCGCCGTTTCCTTTATCAGCCATATTTCAGGCTTATATGACTGCTTTGCTTTACGCAGTCCTGGAATACCGAGATCCTCTTCTCTGTTTACATATATAAATCCGTCTTCTTCAAGACGCTTTGCAAATTCACGGTTAATTATAGCATAAGCGCCCTGAATATCTGACGGCGCTTTTTCAAAATGAGTGACAAAGCAATGATCATTAAGTTTTTCACCGAAAGTATAGGCAATAGGTTTATTATTTACACGTATTAAACCGCCTTTGAAGCCTATATCTGAATAATTTTCAAAACCTGATAAAACGGCTTCAAACTCAAGAGAATAGTCGCTGTCACTATCAGCATTATCTTTATTCTCAATCCAGCTTGTGTGAAGATCAATACATTCGGAAATGTTCTGCGCATTGATATTCTCGTAAGACCAGTCAGGATAATTCTTAACAAAATTTGAAATATGATTTCTTTTAGAATGATATTTTTTGCCTGATAGAGACGCAAGATCGGAAACTTTATAGATATAATCATAGTTCCCGTCATCATGCTCAAAAGAAAACATATCGGGGAAATCCGATTCTATCTCAGCCTTATAACTCTCAGTAACGCCGTATATCCTCGGTGTTATACCGAGTGACGATGCATCTCTTATTATTGCACTTACAGCTTCTCTGAAATCGCCCTCACCAATCGGCAAAGAATACATAATTTTATCTTTTGCTCCCCAACGGCATATTACAAAATCATCATAATGGGCAACAAAAGTTTTATAAGCTGCACGCCACATATATATATTGCCGAAAGTGTATTCACAGTTCATACTGTGCGCATAAGAAAAACACTTCGATATCCATTCTCTGTCTTTTAATTCTGGAGTTTTAAAATTCAGCATAAAACCTCTTTAATATATTCAACAAGCTGACTCTGAATAACTTCAACAGGATACGGATTTTCTCCGTCAGAGCAGCGGATTATTTTCCAGCCCTCTTTCCCGGCAGCATACAAAGCAGCTTCTCTGCAGTTTTTCAGGAACTGAACGTTGTTTTCATGAACATCTTTTTCTGACTCGTCCCCGCCGTAGCGTTCAGTCATAAGCCTCTGCGAAATTTCAACCGGCATATCAAGGAAAATTACAACATCGGGTTTAGGAATGCCGAGCTTCGAATATTCAAAATCCGCACTCCATTCAAGGTATGAATCCCAGCTGTCTTTTTCTATCTTTTCCATCTGATATATTGAATTCGAGGTAGCGTATCTGTCAGCCACGATAAGGGTGCCATTTTCATAATCTTTTTTCCAATCAAGATTGAATGACGCATACCTGTCCACAGCGTAAAACGCACTCGCAGCAAAAGCATTCACATTATCTGCGTCTTTACCGAAATCACCTGAAAGATACATTTTTACAAGTGTACTGGACGGACTTTCATAATCGGGCAGTTTGATTTTTCTGTAATTTATACCGCCGTTTTTAAGATTCTGTTCAAGCATTTCTGTCTGCGTAGATTTACCGCTGCCGTCCAGACCTTCTATAACAATTAATTTTCCCATTTGCTTTTTCTTTTTACCTTCTTCTTATTTCCATGTTCATCAACAATGTAAGCGTTGTCCAACTGGGAAGTAAGACTTTCTTTAATACTGTCAATATAAAGCCTTCTGAGCATTGCCTGCTCTTTTTTCTCATCCTCTGAAAGTTCAGCTTCTTTGGATTTTCTGGCAAGCTCATTAATTCTGTCTATCTGTTCTTTTATAATCATCAGTCCAAAAAGTCCTTTAATTTTTTGCTTCTGCTCGGGTGGCGGAGTTTTCTGAGTGCCTTAGCCTCAATCTGTCTGATACGCTCTCTGGTAACATTAAATTCCTTGCCGACCTCTTCAAGAGTTTTAGGATTGCCGTCTTTAAGGCCAAATCTGAGAGAAAGAACCTTTGCTTCTCTTGGAGTGAGAGTTTTGAGGACTTCGTCAAGCTGTTCTTTAAGAAGGCTCATTGAAGCAGCATCAGCAGGAGCTAACGCGTCATCATCAGGAATGAAGTCTCCGAGATGAGAATCCTCCTCTTCGCCTATTGGCGTTTCAAGAGATACAGGCTCTTGAGATACACGCAGAATCTCACGCACTTTTTCCTGAGGCATATCAAGAAATTCTGCAATCTCTTCGGGAGTTGGCTCTTTGCCGTTCTGGTGAAGCAGCTGGCTGTTTGCCTTTTTAACTTTATTAATCGTCTCTACCATGTGAACAGGTATTCTGATTGTTCTTGCCTGATCCGCAATTGCTCTGGTAATTGCCTGTCTTATCCACCATGTAGCATAAGTGGAAAATTTAAAGCCCTTGGTATAATCAAACTTGTCTACCGCTTTTATAAGGCCCATATTGCCTTCCTGAATAAGATCAAGGAACTGCATGCCTCTGCCCACATATCTCTTGGCTATACTTACAACAAGACGAAGGTTAGCTTCTGCCAGTCTCTTTTTTGCCACAGGATCATCATCTGCTATTCGCATAGCATACTCGATTTCCTCTTCGGGTGTAAGAAGGGGCACTCTACCTATCTCTTTAAGATAAACCTTTACAGGATCATCCATAGCTGCGCTGTCATTTGTAGCAACAGTATCTGCAGCGTCTGTTTCTTTAGGAAGATCAACTTCAAGCGGAATTCCGTCAAGCGCTTCTGAAGAAAAGTCATCAATAATATTGATATTAGCGCCGTCGATCATATCGTTGAGTTTTTCAAGCTCGTCCACATCAAGGTCAAGGTCAACTATAAGACTGTCGATCTCCTGAGCTGTAAGATGGCCTACGCTCTTTCCTTTTTCAACAAGTTTTCTGAAAGCGGCTGTTTTTTTATCTTCAGCAGTCTGAGGTATATTGTTTTTATTTTTGTTTTCCATAATCTTTCTCCTCTTGAATTATGTATTGAACATTTTTCTGAACTCATCATCAGTCATATCAGCGGCTGATTTTTTTTCTTTTTTTGAATTTTCATTGCGTATTACATTGACGCAGTCCTTAAATTCCTCTTTAGGGCTGTCACTGTGCTTTCCCCTTGCGATTATACCCGACAGTCTGCCGAGTTCATCACTTGAAAGCGAAGACGAATAATTCATAAGGTCATTGTCAAAACCGCTTTTTATATTCTCACAGGTAATTTCAAAAACTTTTCTGAAAAATCCTGAAGGAACCTCGTCTGATTTAAACTCTGAGGCAAGTTTTGCACAGTCCGGATATTTTATCAGAAGATAAAGCATTCTGTCAACTGCACGAATCATTTTTGATGTTTCGCCTGTATCCCTGCTGAGTTTCTGATTTTCTCTTATAGAATTGACAACAGGCGCGTTGAATTCTTTTTTCTTCTGTTTTCTTTTGCTCTTTACAAAGTAATCTTTGATTTGCGCCTCCAATGAGCTTCTGTTGATACCTATTTCTTCTGAAATGCGGCTCATGTAAAGATCACGCTCTACAGGCTCGGAATGAGCTAAAACAGGTACAACAGCCGCCGCAAAATCTATCTTGCCTTGGGTAGTAGCAATATTGAATTTTCTGCGAAGGCGAAGAATATAATACTCTGTTTTATTAAGCGCCTTTTCAAGCATTGAGCCGAATTTTTCTGCCCCTACATTTTTAATTATTTCATCAGGATCTTTGCCGTATTCAAATTCAGGTATTCTTATATTTATATCAGTATTTTCAAAAAGGCCTATTGCCTTGTCAACTGCTTTTCTTCCAGCTTCATCGTTATCGTATGCAAGTATAACATCACTTGCATATCTGCTTATAAGGTGTACCTGCTCATTTGTGAGAGCTGTACCGCAGCCGGCAACGCAGTTAGTAAAACCTGCCTGATTCATAGCTATAACGTCCATATAGCCTTCACACAGTATCATTTCGCTTTTGCCGCTGTCTTTGGCAAAATTCAGCCCGAAAACCTCATTTGTTTTTTTATAGGCGAGCGTATCGTTTGTATTCATATATTTAGGCTTGCTGTCATCAAGAACTCTTCCGCCGAACCCAACTATGTTCCCGCGGACATCGATAATCGGGGTCATTACACGGTTTCTGAAATAATCATAATAATTATTTTTCTGCCCTTTGCGAGCAAGTCCCGCTTCATATATTTCACTCAGCGAAAATCCTAACGAGCGCAAGTGCTTGAGGAGCCCGTCCCATTTATCAGGCGCATAGCCTAAGCCGAATTTCTTTATAGTACTTAACGTAAGCTTTCTGTTTCTGTAATATTCAAGGGCTTTTGTTCCCTCTTCACTCATAAGGACAGAATAAAAATACTTTGCAGCCGCTCTGTTAGCCTCGTATATCCTGCGGCGGCGTTTTGATATGCTATCGTCAAAACCGTCTGTGGGCATTTGAAGCCCCGCCCTTTGCGCAAGCATTTTAACGGCGTCAATATAGTCTAAATTTTCTATTTTCTTTATGAATGTTACTGCGTCACCGCCTGCGCCGCATCCAAAGCAATAAAACGACTGCGTTTCCGGATATACGGTAAAAGAAGGAGTTTTTTCATTGTGAAACGGGCAGAGTCCTACAAAGGTAGAGCCTCTTTTTTTAAGGCTTACATAAGAAGAAATTATATCTGAAATGTCAGTTTTATATTTAAGTTCCTGTAAAAACGATTCATTTAAAGCCAAGTTCCCAACTCCTTTCCTTATTTTATCCTTTATTTAAAATTCAGCAAATTTAGGTATGAACAGCCTGTTATATTCCCTAAGGGCGAAAGTATCGCTCATTCCTGCAATATAATCGCAAACCGCTCTTTGAGAATTCTCCTCATTTGCAATTTTCACATATGTATCGGGCATCTTATTGATGTTTTCAAGATAATATTTATAAAGCCTTTCCACAATATAATAAGCCTTTTCATCTTCAGCGCGGCACACATTGCTTTCGTACACATTTCTGAACATAAATGACCTCAGTTCATAAAAGGCTTTTTCACATTCACTGCTCATGCATATATCTTCTGAACTGTTGGTAATAATATCTGATACAAGAGTATTTATTCGCTGCGTTTTTCTAAATCCGAGAAGCTGCCTCAGACTGAGGGGAATATCTTCCTCCCCCATAATACCTGCGGCTACGGCATCATCAATATCATGATTGATATAGGCTATTTTATCAGCATAGCGAAGCACACGCCCTTCAAGCGTAAACGCTTTATCTTTGCCGCTATGGCATAAAATAGCGTTACGCACTTCTTTGGTAAGATTTAGTCCTTTCCCCTGCTTTTCAAGCTTTTCCACAACGCGAACGCTCTGTTCGTTATGGCGGAAACCCGCGTCAGTCAAATCGTTGAGTGCTTTTTCTCCTGCATGACCGAAAGGAGTATGCCCCAAATCATGCCCAAGTGAAGCCGCCTCGGTAAGATCTTCATTGAGTCTGAGCGCTCTTGCAATCGTACGGGCAATCTGAGCAACCTCAAGCGTATGAGTAAGCCTTGTTCTGTAATAATCGCTTTGAGGGGCAAGAAAAACCTGAGTTTTGTGCTTGAGACGCCTGAATGCCGAAGAATGGATAATTCTGTCTCTGTCCCGCTGATAACATGTGCGGATAAAACATTCATCTTCAGGCGTATCTCTGCCGAGGGAAGCACTGGAAAGAGAAGCATATTCGCTTAAAAATTTTCTTTCAGTTTCTTCTGTCTTTTCTCTGATAGTTTTTTCCAAAATAATCACCGAAATCAATTTTCTGATAAATAATACGTATTATAGACTATAAACCCTTTTTTATTCAAAATTATTTCTCTTGACTTATTATAATTAACAGTTTATTATCAAAATGAGGTTAAAATTATGATTTATATACTAATTGCTATCGTATTGATAGTACTTTTCGGCATCTTCTGTTATTTTCAGAACAACACGATAGACAAAACCGAATACATTATTTTAAGCGATAAAATAAAAGGCTCAGTCAGCATAGCACAACTGTCTGATTTACACTCAAAGCCGTTTAAAAAAGTGCTTAAAGAGCTTAATGAAATCAATCCGGACATTATTGCTATCACCGGCGACTATATAAACGACAAATGCAAAAACAAGGAAAAGATGTTTGAGTTCGGCAAAGAACTGCTTAAAATTGCACCTGTGTTTTACATTACCGGTAATCATGAGCGCAGACTTGATAATTTTGAAGAATTGATGAAAGAGCTTTCAGACCTTGGATTTATAGTTCTGTTAAACGAATCGGCGCAAATAATGATAAATTCCAACAGGATAAACTTTCTGGGCCTTGATGAAAACCAAGCAGATTTCAAGGATTATAAAGCAAGGAAAAAAGGAACTTTTAAATACAAGGACATGAGCCCTTACTTTGCTGAGCTTGATAAACTTAAAGGTTTTAAAATTGTTTTAAGCCATTTCCCGGAAAATTTTGAAAAGGTAAAAGAAAACAATTATATGCAGTATGATTTTGACCTTCAGCTCTCCGGCCACGCTCACGGCGGGCAATTTATACTGCCTTTTCTCGGCCCGATATACAGCCCCGGTCAGGGAATGTTTCCTAAATATGCCCGCGGCTCTTTCGGCCAGAGACCTCAGCTTATAGTCAGCCGAGGGCTTGGGAATGCCGAATTTCCTCTCAGGCTTTTCAATCATCCCGAAATAAACGTGATCTATCTTGAAGAAGATAAATTTGATTAAAATTCAGATATTATATAAATGAAGTAATCCCGTGCTTTACTGCACGGGATTTTTTAATTATACTTTAGCGTATTTTTCTCCGATTTTAACAAAAGTATATCTGCCGTTGCTGAGTTCTGTAAGCTTTTTGGAAATATCATCAATACGAGTATCTCTTATAGAGAAAACGATTTTAACGTTGTCAGAAAAAACACAGTCTTCAATATTGGCTGAATTCTCCTCAAGCATTATACGAATTCTTTCATACAAAGAATAGTCGGCCTCTACCTGAAGCACGACGCATGGCGCCATGGTGATAATTCCGCCGGCGTCAAGCGCGATTTTTGAAGCATGGGAATAGGCTCTTACCAGCCCCCCTGCACCTAAAAGGATACCTCCAAAGTAACGTGTAACAACAACGCAGACATCCTTTACCTCGCTTTTAAGAATAACGTCAAGCACAGGCACCCCCGCAGTTCCTGACGGTTCGCCGTCATCGCTGCAACGCTGAATATTATTCTCCAACAAGGCATATGCAGGAACATTATGAGTTGCCTCTCTGTTTTTGCTTCGCACCTGAGTAATAAAATTCTGAGCTTCCTCAGCAGTCTTAACGGGACGCACATAGCCTATAAATCTTGACTTTTTTTCTGTAAATTCAGCAACCGACTCTTTTTCGACCGTTTTATATTCAAGCATTGATTTCTCCAAAGAAAAAAGGCAACGAAAAACGCTGCCTTAATTTGAAATTACGCCTTTTTTCCGTATCTCTTATTAAATCTGTCTACACGTCCGCCTGTATCTACAAGCTTCTGTTTGCCGGTGTAGAAAGGATGACATTTGGAGCAGATATCTACCTTGAGCTCGCTCTTTGTGCTCTTGGTTTCATAAGTTGCGCCGCAAGCGCACTTTACAGTACATGTATCATAGTTGGGATGAATTCCGTCTTTCATTGTTTTCACCTCTTTAATAAAAATCTTCTAATGCTAAAGAATAATACCACAAGTAGCGGCAAAATGCAAGTGTTTTTTTGCATTTTATCTGTATTCGCATACTTTTGAAAGATAAAATGAATACAACACAGCTTTTTTTACCGGTTTTTGTAATGTTTTTTCAATTACTTTCCTATAAAACGCTATCTGATTTTTGTATCTTTCAAGAAGTTCTTCTTCGCTCTTTACTCTATCTGTTTTATAATCAACAAGCACAAGTTCGCCGTTTTCCTCAAAAACGCAGTCGGAAATTCCGCGCACAAGCACCTGTTCTTCAGAATCTGTGTCAAACAATTCATTAGTGCTCACGAATGATGAAATCTTTATCTCCCTGTAAATATTATCAGAGGAAAACATACGCTTAGCAAATTCACCGCTGAAAAAGTCTGCAAGTTCTTTTCGGTTAAGAGATTCAGCCTGAATATCGTTTATATATCCAAGAAAACACATTCGTGCAATTTCATTTTCAAGGTCGTCTCGTGCGGCGTTGTAATCACAAAACTGCATAAAAGTGTGCATCGCGGTGCCCTTCTGACCGGGAGTAAGCCCGCCTTCATTCATAAAAGCAGGTTTTGAAAGTGCAAAGAACTCTGTGTCGGATTCGTTTTTATCAAGTTCCGAAGCATTGAGTTTTGCAGTTATATGTTTATCCGCCAAGCCCCTATATTTGTAATTGACACGTTCATCAATCAATTGAACTATATTATCATCAGGCAAAGCAGATTGCTCAGCAGACATTTCCGTATTCTCTTTTTCAAAATCGGCAATATCCACATCCATATCAAATTCCGAAGGGTGCGTGTTGATATCTACAGGAGACATATTTCTGAGTTTTATCCCGTCTTTATGCATAAGAGCGGCGCAGAGCAGAAAATCAGCGTCATTACTTATTCCCCGGCAGATACACGGTTCAATCGAGCCGGACATTATTTTAACTGCATCACTGTCAATTCTGTTTTGGAGACTGCTTAGTGAAATCATAGCTATAAACTGCTCTTTTGCTCTTGTAACGGCAACATAAAGGACACGCAGATTTTCACTAAGACCCGCAGTCTTATTAATATTCTTCATTATTTTATTTTGAAGCGTTTCTGTTCTGTACAGCTTTTCTTCGTTGTGTCTTTTAAGTGAAATACCGTATTTTTCATTAAATATAAGGCTGTTGTTAAGATCACGGTAATTATATCCCCTTGATGTTCCGGCAAGAATAACAACGGGAAATTCAAGACCTTTCGAATGGTGAATGCTCATTATCTTTACAGCATTTTCACCTCCGGCGCTCAGCTCAGCCGCCTTTATACCTTCACCGCTTTCGGCAATTCCGTCAATAAGACGCAGGAACGAACTCAGCCCGATACCTGATGATGAATCAAAGTTTTGAGCAAAGGCTATGAAAGTATTTATATTTGCGCTTCTCTGCCCGCCGTTTCCAAGAGCGTTTACAAAAGCGTACACGCTCTTATATTCACATATAAAGCGTATAAACGAAGATATGCTCATCGTTACAGCCGTTTCTGAAAACATCTGGATTTCATTTATAAACTTAATACATTTAGGTGATGATGAACTGACAACACTTGAATAAAGACTGCGTTTTGCGCCTCCGTTTTCAAGCTTTATTTCAGTAAGCTCATCAGCAGTAAAACCATATAGCGGGGACATCATTACCGCAAGCAGAGGAATATCTCTGGACGGATTATCTACAACTCTGAGCAGCGAAAGAAGCATTTTAATTTCAGCACATTCTAACAGATCAGAATTGCTTTCACTGACCGTCGGTATACCGCAGGACGTAAGCACTCTTTCATAATTTTCAATATGCTTTTTGCTGTTTCTTAAAAGTATGGCAAAATCGCCGTAAGTTATCTTTCTCTCTTTACCGCCGTCAAAAACGGTTTCATTTGATTCGATTTTTTCCTTGATGATTTGTGCTATCTGAGCGGCTTCGCTCTCGTCCATATCTGCGGATTTGCACCCATCAGTAATTTTTAGATAAATACACGGTTTATTTCTGTCAGGGTATGAAGCACCGCAGTTAAGGTACTCCCGCTCATTATAATCAAGCTCGCCTGCTTTTTCACTCATGAAAGCAGAAAACAAAAAGTTGGTAAACTCGCATATATCCTTTCTTGATCGGAAATTCTTATCAAGAATTATACGTGCATCTCCTGACGGATTTTCCCTATCATAATCTTTATAAGTTTCTTTTTTGCTGTTAAATATATATGGCATTGCAAGTCGGAATTTATAAATACTTTGCTTTACATCTCCGACCATAAATCTGTTTGACCCGTCAGACAGCAGTGCAAAAAGAGTGTCCTGAGCCTCATTTGTATCCTGATATTCATCAACAAGTATCTCGCTGAACGATGACTGCAGATCATTTGCAGCGGCAGATTTGATTATATTGCCGTTTTCATCAGTATCCATCAGCAAATTAAGAGCAAAATGCTCTATGTCTGAAAAAGTGTAAGCATTGCGTTCGTTTTTAAGTTTAAGATACTCTTCAGAAAATCGCTCTACCACTTTATAAAGCATTCTTAAAACAGGATACAGCGCTTCATTATCTTCCTTATATTTCTCTGACGGAATTGTTGCTTCTTCTTTAACAGAAACAATTATATCTTTATATAAATTTCTGCGCGAAACAACTTCATCTTTATAATCAGGAGTTTCGAAACTCTTCTTAGAGGAATAAAATCTGTTGAATTTTACTTTTGAAAGCTCATCAATAAGGTTATCCCATCCGCAAGAAACTGAAGCTACAAGTGCGCAGCACATATTGTTTTCCGCACCGAGAAACTCACCATAGTAATCAGCACAACTGTCTGCTTCGTTTATAAATCCGATGCATTCATCGGATAATTTAAGTGCGTAGCTCAGCATATCATACGCGTAATCTATTGCGCTTTTATACCACACGCTGTTCTTAAATTCTACACCCGGTCTGTATGACTCAATAACTTCTGAGAGCCATTTGAGCGGCAACGGCTGAGCTGAAATATAGTTATATGTATCCTTTACAGCAGAAATTAGCCCCGTTTCATCTTTTGGTGAGGACAAAGATTCCACCAATTTTATAAAATCGGGATCATTTTCCTCATAAAACTCATCAAGCACTGAATTAAGAGCATTATCAGAGAGAATTCCCGCTTCAGAATTATCAAGAATAGTAAAATCCTGACTTACAGAAAGTTCAAAAAAATTCTCCCTTACAAGATTAAGGCAAAATGCATCAATAGTGCATATTTTTGCGGAAGGAATAAGCGTAAGCTGGCGCATAACGCGTCTGTTATGCGGATTATCTTTTAATATCTCTTCCAGTCTTGTCGAAATTCTTGCTTTCATTTCAGCTGCGACAGGAATTGTAAAAGTTACTATAAGTAGCTTATCAATATCTACGGGATTTTTTTCATCTGTAATTAGTCTGACCACACGTTCAACAAGCACCGCTGTTTTACCTGACCCGGCAGCTGCAGAAACAATGATATTTGCGCCATTAGCATTTATGGCGTCCTTTTGCGGTTCAGTCCACTTTCTCACCGTTCTGCACCTCCTCAAGCGCTGAAATAACTTCTGTATCCTTCAGCGTATCCATTTCACGGTAATCAATATACTTTCTGTTTGCACAAACATCACTATAATCGCAGTATTCACATGTTTTGTCATGATCCTTGCCGTTAATGGGATTCTGCCCTATTTGTCCGTTATGAAGTCCGTTTCCCATTTCAGCCACAAGACTGCTGATCTTACGGGCAATTCTGCCCAATCCCTCAAGAGAAGCAAAACATCCCTTGACATCGCCTTTTGAATCATACGTTACGGGTATAAATCGGCCTTTAACGCCCTCTTCCATATCATTCAAAATATCATGTTTTTCATCATAAAGGACAATACCTTTCATCTTATATTCCGAATCGGCATTTTTGCGCAGTTCTTCTTCTGTGTTTTGAGTGTCAAGTGAAACTACTGATTTTGACGCATGCATATAAAGCACACCGGCAGGTATGCCGCTGAATTTGCTTTCCTTATCAGCACATATGGTAAACAGATAAACAAACATCTGCAGATTAAGTCCATAAAGCACATCGGAAAGTTTGAATTTCTTGTTTCCCGATTTATAATCTACAACACGAATATACTTCTCACCGTCTTTTTCAAATACATCAACGCGATCAACAGCTCCTCTTATACGCACCGAGCCGTCTTCAAGCAGAATTACAGCCGGCTTAACATCGCCGTCATTGTCAATAGTAAGTTCAAAAGCCTCGGCGGAAAATGATGAATGAGAAAATTCATCGGCAAGGCGCATTACTACACTGTAAAGCATTTTTGAAAGCCTCATGAACTGATAGCGGAAGCGCTTGTTAAACTCATCCGTATTACCAAGCTGAGTTTCAAAATATGTATTGAGATATTTATTTACGATAATTCTTATATGAGCTTCGCTTTCTTTTGCAAGCTGTTTTGTGCCTATGTCATTCAACACATTTTCAAGCACATAGTGAATTACGGTACCTGTCTGCATTGCATTCATCTGTGCTTTCTGAAGAGGCCTTGCCATAAGTCCGAACTTGCAAAAATATCTGAAACGGCAGTTAAAATAATCCTCAAGTCTTGAAGCGGAAAGATACATATCCTTTCCGAAAAGTTCTTTTGCATTACTTTTATTTTTTATTGAAATCTCATCATTTTCAAACAGAAGTTTTACAGCTTCATATCTGCCGTCATTTTCAAAATATTTTTTCAGAGATTCCGAGAATGCAGTATTATCCCCGAATTTCTCAGTCATAAGATCAAAAGCTGAAGTACGGCTTTCAACAAGTTCCGTTTCAGGGATATCTTCTTTTTTCAGGATTTCAACGCTTGGGAAAAGTGATACAAGAGAAGTGATTATTGATGACGGAGCGTCATTTTTAACGTTCCCCTCATAAGATACATAAAGCTTTTCAGAAGCTGCGCTGAGAGCCATATAGGCAAAATATCTCTCCTGAAAAGTTAATGTTTCTCCGAAAGAATAAAGAGCAAAATCATTTTCGCTTAATATTACTCTGTCGCTCTCGGTAAGCAGTCCTCCGCTGAAAACGGATCTCGGGAAATCTCCCTCGTTGGCGCCCAAAACAAACACCGCTTTTGGGTTATCAGCTCTCATTCTGTCCGCCTGACCAAACTGAACGCAGTCTATTCCCTGTGGCAAAACTCCAAGATCTTCTGAATTCACCATTATTGAAAACAGCCCTGAATAATCTTTCACAGAAATTGCATCGTTTTCAGAAACAACGGCAAGATCATTCAGAATTTCCATCAAAAGATCCCAAACGCGTTTCTGCTCATCAGCAAGAGCATTCTTACCGTAATCATTAAGATCATTTGCGAGTGTCTTAATCTTTTTATTTGCACCAAAAGCAAGCAGTGCATTGTATATTGCGGCACTTATTTGAGGTGCATCGGCTTCTGAAACTGCTTTTTTAAAGTTATTCAGGCGTGAAAATAAATATTCACGTGATTTATTTAACTTATCTAAAACTGCTTTATCGTGATCTGAAAGCTCGGAAGAAAAGCCTTTTGCTGAATTCACAAATGGATTTCCCCATTTTCTGATACCGCTTATTCCCCACATATAAATATAGTTTTCAAGCGAATTTACATCTTTCGGGTTAAGTGCTGTAAGACCGGTTTTGGCAAGACTCAGTATATCTTCAGATCTAAAAGAATAGGCAACTGTTCTCAAAAGAAAACGCACAAAAGCAATAACGGGCTGAGCACTGATACTCTGCCTTTCATCATCAAAAAACGGTATTTCGTATTTTCTGAAAGCATAGGCAAGTTCGTTGCTGTATTTCTCCGCATCTCTGCAAATAACAGCAATTTCGCGTGCTCTGTATCCGCTTCTGAGAAGTTTTCTAATCATAAGCGCTGTATAATCACACTCGTCAGAAATACTTCTTGCCTTATAAATGCTTATTGAATCAGGCTTTTCGGATACTGATTCTCCGTTTTGGGAAAACACTTCTTTTTCACAAGTCAAAAGATATTTATTATCAGTTCTGTGATTTTCAGTTAGATCTACTATTCTGTACGGGACACCGTTATTTTCAGCAATCTTTATAATAGATGCTGCGGTTTTGTTTATGTAGGCAAACAAATCATAATCATCATTATTTCCAAACGAATCTGTAGCAAGAGTAATATATACGTCAACAGAATCCCTAATAATCAGTTCAAGTATTTTTATCTCATTGGCAACAAATCCGTTAAAGCCGTCAATAAACACGGTTTTGCCTTTAAGATATGATGTTTCATAAAGTTTTACGTAAAGGCGGGAAAACTCATCTGCGGCATCATAATATTTCCCATCAATCATCTGTTCATACTTTTCGATTATCTTTGAAATATCGCCTAATTTGCCTGAAAGAAGCTTTTTATCTATGCTTTCTGACGCCGCCTTTATTTCTTGCCAAGATTTTGAGCATGACTTCATCTCGTCATAAATATCAACCATAGATGTAATGAAAGACATTATTTCAGTTTTTTTGGCGAAGACATGAAGATCATCTTTAACAGATTCCATCGCTTTTTTCATCAATACCGCCTTTGCGCCTTTAGATAAAACATGCAGAGGGTCGCCGCCGTAAAGTCTTTTTAACTCATTGGAAAGGCGTGTAAAAGACAGATTCTGAACATTATTAACTCTGCTTTCACCAAGAGCATAGAGAAGTTTTTTTTCAGCAGTAAAATTATACTGCTCCGGTGTGAGGAGCAGTATATCTTTATTTCCGCCTTTTGCAAGTGATGTTATTTTGTTGAAACAATAATCTGTTTTGCCGTATCCGGCACGGCCCAAAATAAGATTAAGCATTACAGTACCTTATCAAAATTACTTAAATCAAGTTTTTCAAATTTTTGCGCAAAAGCTTTTATCTGAGAAGCCACTTTTGCAGAAATTCCTTTTTCTTCACATTCAATATTCAGAGGGAGAATAGGATCATGCACCGAAAGGCGAAGAAGGAACCAGCCTCCGCTGAAATTAACTCTTATACCCTCATAGTTTTCTTTTTCAATTTCCCATGCTGGATTTTCCCGAGCAAATAATGCAAGAGCATCTATAACATTCTGCCCATAAGTTTTAAAATCATTTTCTTTAATAGGAATTCTGATTTCAACGCTTTCAGCAGGTTCTTTAAGCTCGCTTATCAGAGAATTTATATCCTTGCCCTGTTTTTTAAGAAGCGCGGCAAGAGATATTATCTTCGCAGCAAGATATGCTCCGTCGTCAAGAAAATAATTTTCTCTTAAAGCCGCGTGACCGCTCGTTTCAATTGCAAGCGGGCAGTTAACGCCGTCTTGATTAAGTTCAAGGGCTTTATCGATAACATTTTTATATCCGCGTTTATATCTAAGCTGTTTACCGCCGAGTTTTTTCTCAATAAACTCGCGAAGTCCGTCAGAAGTTAAGCTGTCAGTAACTATTGTTCCGCCCTCATTATTCTGAAGAGCGATTGCGCTTGCAAGTGCAACAAGACGGTTTCTGTTGATCTCCATGCCGTCAGAAGAAACGCATCCCATTCTGTCAACATCAGTATCAAAAATGACACCGAAATCGGAATTACTTTCAAGTACCATTTTCTGAGCGCATTCCATTGCTTCGGGATTTTCAGGATTTGGAATGTGATTCGGGAACATTCCGTCCGGCTCTGAAAACTGACTTGCAGAAACATCTGCTCCCAGCGGTTCAAGTACATTTTTTGAATAAAAACCGCCTGCGCCGTTACCTGAATCCACAGATATTTTAAGACCGCATAAAGGCTTATCTCCGTCATTTACAGCGTTGATTATTATATTTCTGAGATGCGCTGAATAAACGCTCATGAAATCATACTCTTTTACCTCGCCTTTTTCACATCCATAGTCAATATCAAAAGCAAGGTTTAATATTTCCTCAACTTCATATCCTTCAAGCCCTCCGTTAGGCGTAAAGAATTTAAGCCCGTTTTTCTGATACGGATGATGAGAAGCTGTTATTTCAAGCGATGCGCAGGCTTTTATATCAGATACTACCGCCATGAACATTGCCGGAGTTGCGCAGAGTCCGCAGTCATAAACAAGAGCACCCTCAGAGCAGAAAGCCGAAACAGCCGCATTTTTTATCCTGTTTGCTGAAATTCTTGAATCGTGCCCAACTGCAATAGTGAAATCAGCGCAGTTAAACTTTTCTTTATACCACCTTACAAACGCAGTGCAAACTGATTTAACAACTTCGTCAGTAAGCTGCACTTTTTCGGTTTCTGTTTCTACAGCAGTACCTCTGATATCACTGCCGCTTTTAAGTTTAAGTAATTCATCTTTTGTAATAGTCTGCATTTATAATACCCTCGTTAAAAGCTTTATCATACGCCTCTATCAAAAATTGATACATCGGCGCAGATTTCTTAATCATTTTTCTAAGATCATCAATAATCTTTGTTGTAGCTATTCTTTCAATATCGTTTTTCCACACGCAAAACACTAAATGTTTTGCGTTTAAATATTTCTTTAATTCTTCCGGCGCACCGGGCACTTTATCTTTTTTATAAAACTCATCAGTAGCGTATTTCAGACCGGCTTTTTTTGTGCTGTCAACGGCGGCGAGCCATCTTTCCGGCTCACTTACTATAAGCTTTCTTACTTCATCAAACTGTGAAGGTTTGCCCGTCCACATACCGAGCCCGTAGGCGTACCCTTCGGGTTTGAATTCAAACCAGTAAAAAGGTGCAAACGGATATTCAAACTTATTGCGCCTGAACATTACCCAAAGATTTTCCCTATACAAAAGTTTGCTCTTTGTGCGCCTTGTATCACGTCTGATACGGGAAACAATATATGTTGGATTTGTATCCATAAGCGGATCAAGCTCACAAAGGACATCGGATAAATCAAGTACCATCTGCCTCATCGGAACAGTTGCGCCTTGCTTTAATTCTTCTTTATGCTCCTCATAAAATGCTTTTGAATCATTAAATCTGTTAACAGAAAGCAATTCAATAATTTCAGGCTTTATGCCGCTGTAATTATACATCAAGCAAACCTCCGTCAAGCATTTTCTGAGCCGCAAGCAAAGCGCATAATTTTGCCGAATGGAAAGTAAGTCCTCCCTGTATCCATGCATAGTATGGTTCTCTAATGGGAGCATCAGCGGAAAGCTCTATAGATGAGCCCATTGTAAATGCCCCGGCCGCCATAACTACTTTGCTGTCATATCCCGGCATATCCCAAGGCTCGGGAGAAAGATAACTGTCTATAGGACTGCCACTCTGAATTCCCTGGCAGAAAGCAACAAGACGCTTTTCGTTGCCGAGACCGAGCGACTGAACGATATCTCCCCTTTCAGCATCAAAAGCGGGCGTGGTGTCAAAGCCAAAGCCGCTGAAAAGAGCCGCAATATATACTGCACTTTTAAGCGCTTCGCCGACGGTGTGAGGCGCGTAAAACAACCCCATATACAACTCTCTGTTCATTCCGATAGTAGCGCCGACCTCTTTGCCGAGACCCGGTGTTGTAAGTCTGTAAGCACATTTCTCAACAAGGTCTTTTCTTCCGGCTATGTATCCGCCTGTTCTTGCCATACCGCCGCCTGCGTTTTTTATAAGCGAACCTGCAATAAGATCAGCGCCGACATCACATGGCTCCTGTTTCTGAACAAATTCACCGTAACAGTTATCAACCATAACAATAACATCGGGATTTTTTGATTTTGCTATCTGAACAACCTTTTCTATCTCGCTTATTAACAGGCTTGGTCTGAGTTCATAACCGCGGCTTCTCTGTATATATACCATTGTTACGCTGTCATCAACGGCTTCTTTAATTGCTTCATAATCAAGCCTGTCATTTTTCAGCGGTACTTCATCATAAAGAACGCCGAAATCCTTTAAAGATCCCATTCCCTCTCCAGAAATACCAATAACACCGTGAATGGTGTCATATGGTGTTCCGGTAACACAAAGCATTTTATCACCGGGTCTTAACACACCGAAAAGAGCTGTGGCAAGCGTATGTGTGCCGCATGTAAAATTATGGCGAACAAGTGCATCCTCCGCACCGAAAACATCGGCCCAAATCTTATCAAGTGTTTCTCTGCCTCTGTCTCCGTATCCGTAGCCCGTTGTGGATGCAAAATGGCTTTCGGAAACTCCGTGTTTTATAAAAGCGCTTATAACTTTCTGCTGGTTAAAATCCGTTATTTCATCTATTTTTTTGAACTCTTTTTCTGTCTTTTTAATTGCCTTTTCAGACGCCTTTAAAATATTGCTGTCTATATCAAAAAAAGGGGTCACCTATACATTCTCCACCTTTCAATATTTTTAAATCCTATTTCAGAATAAAAATTTTCATTTTTACCGTCTTCCCGCATAAGGTATACACTGCCGTGAACGCAGTTGCAAAGATATTTTACCGCTTCACCCGCAAATCCCTGCCTGCGGTATTTTTCATCGGTCTTTACCCCGGTTAAAACGGCATCCGACTTATATATTGATGAAAGCACTGCGCTTGTAACGATTTTTTCGTTTCTGTATATCCCGCAAGCCTTGGCTGAGGAAAGATTTAAACGCCTTCTGATATCTGCATACCATGCGTCAAAACTGCCGCCGTAATCCAAAAATTCATATAAACCGCTAAGCTGCTCAAAAGTTGAAATGCCGACAGCTTCTTGAAAGTCAGTCAAATCAAATTTACAGCGGCATTCCATAATTTCACCGTGATCATATTCACCGTCAATAATAAAATCATCACTGCACATAAGTGAAGTAAAGCCGCGCAACAAAAAAAACTCTGCAAGTTCATCAAAATCTGCGCAATTGGCATCAACCGCAAGCGTAATATCCGAATCAAGAACACTGAAAACCGCGGCAGTTTCATTATTTATTATCTGCCTGTAAAACGAGGCGAACGAAAAGCCAAAGCCGTAAACATAAGCAAGAGATTTTATGCGAACTGTAAAAATATTTTTATCTTTGAACGTATCAAGCTTTTGAAATGAATCGATTTTTTCAATCATAAAGAGAATTGATAAATACCTTTAAAAATTTCTGAGTTTCAATAATATCGCTCTTTTTAACAACACTTGAGCCTGTGTGAATATATCTGCATGGCAGCGATACGGCACAAACACGGCATCCGCCGGCAGAATTTTGAATTGCGCCGGCATCATTACCGCCCGCAATCTTAGTTTTTGTCTGTATGGAAATACCGTTTTCTTTCGCAATCTGAAACGCTTTGGAATAGAGTTCTCTGTCGTAAACAGTTCTGCCGTCCATATATGAGACCACAGGGCCGTTTCCAAGCAAACAGCAGCGTTCAGCACCGGAAACGCCGTCAATATCAGCGGCTGTTGTGGACTCAAGAACAACCGCAATATCGGGCTGAACAGTGAAAGCGGTACAGGTTGCACCTCTTAGACCTACTTCTTCCTGAACATTAAAACAGAAATAGGTGTCATACTCAAGCTCGCTGTTAATAAGCTCAATCAAAAGCATACAGCCTATACGGTCATCAAGAGCTTTTGCTTTGATAAAGCCATTACCGAATTCACAGTAATCAGAAACGAAATATGCAAAGTCGCCCTCTGATACATACTGTTCTGCCTCTTTTTTATCTGAAGCACCTATATCAAGAAGAAAATCGCTGAACTCAGGAGCACTGTCTTTTTCAGACTTACTCATAAGGTGAACGGCTTTTGAACCCGCTACGCCGATTCTGCCGTTTATGCTCAGCCGGCGTGTAAGAACAGCTTCAGGCTCAATACCGCCGACAGGTGCAAATTTCAAATATCCGTCGTCGGTTATATGAGTGATAATAAATCCTACCTCATCCATATGAGCACAAAGCATAACTTTTTTATCAGGTTTCTTTTTACCTTTTTTAAAGGCTATAACAGACCCAAGGGCATCTACCTTGTAATCACATTTATTCTTGATATTTTCAATGATAAAGTTTCTGACTTCTTTTTCATCTCCGGAAGTTCCGTTTAAACTGCACAGTTCTTTAAGCATCGCATTCACCTGCCCTTTCGGAAATATAGGCAACAATAAGATCTGCTGTTGCCTCAACATCTTTAATATCAATAATCTCACAAGGTGTATGCATATATCTGAGAGGGATTGAAATAAGCCCGCATTTCACTCCGCCTTTTGATACGGAAATAACATCTGCGTTTGTGCTTGTCCTGCCGTTCATTATCTCTTTCTGATACGGAATATCATTCTTTTCAGCACATTTAACAAGCTTATCCGAAATGTTTTTATCAAGTACGGGTGAAAATCCAATCATAGGCCCTTTAGAAAGCATTCCGCAATCATCTTTGCTGCATTGCGGTGAAAAGCCGAAAGAAACATCCACGCTTATTGCTTCATCAGCATCAACGCAAAAAGCACCAGCTTTTGCTCCGCGCGTTCCTACCTCTTCCTGAGAAGAAAGCATAACCGTAATTTTAACAGGGAGTTTCTTTAATCTGCTGAGAGCAAGAATAAGCGAAGCTACTCCGCACCTGTCATCAAGACAATTTGAAGCAACTGTACTTCCGCACAGTTTTTCAAAACTGTGGTTGAAAGCAATTCTGTCACCGGGTGAAACAAGCTCTTCGGCCTCAGATTTGCCGTATCCGATATCAACAGCAAGTTCGGATATATCGTTAACTTTTTTATCCTTATCCGAGCGAAGATGTGGAGGAACGGCACATATTACGCCCCGCAGATTTTTTTTACCGAGTACAGTCACTTCGCTTGCAGGCAAAAAACGTCTGTCAACTCCGCCGCTTGCAGAAAACTTCAAAAATCCATCATCTGTAATTGAAGTAACGATAAGTCCTATTTCATCAGTGTGAGCATCAAGCAGAAAATGCATGCCTTCTCCGAAAGTGCAGAAAACATTATTCATACTGTCAATATGCACTTCTCCGTAATCTGAAAGCAACTCGGCAAGAACACTGTAATTATTATCTTCACAGCCCGAAAGAGCATAGTTTTCAGTTAATTTTTTTAAAAGTTGCAAAGTATCCATCATTCTGTAAATCCATTCACAAGTTCTTTAAATCTTCTGCCCCTGTATTCGAAAGTTTTGAACTGGTCAAATGCCGGGCACGCCGGGCAAAGCGATACAATATCACCGCTTACGGCAAAATCTTTTGCAATCATAAGGGCATGTTCCATTGTATCTGTCTTTTCAATCTTCAGTCCGCTGTTTTTATAATTATCGTCTGAAACAATGGCATCATAAATTTTATCTGCTGTTGCACCGTTCAAAACAATGAGTTTAACTTTTTCAAGAATCAGAGGTACCATTTGGCTCATATCGTTGCCTTTGTCTGAACCGCCGCATATCATAATGATTTTTTGATTAAAGGCTTTGAGCCCGCTGATAACTCGTGACGGCGATGTGGCAATTGAATCGTTATAATATTTAACACCTTTAAATTCACGAACAAATTCGATTCGGTGTTCGACTCCACCGAAAGTTTCGGCAATCTTTTTCATATTTTCAACCGAAACAAGACCCCAAACTGCGGAAATGGCGGTGCAGTAGTTTTCAATATTATGCATACCGGGAATTTTGATTATATCTTTATTAAACAAAACAGTATAAACACCGTTCTCACTGAAAACTATATCACCGTTTTCATCAAGAAAAACGCCGTTTTCAACAGGATGACTGATTGAAAACTCATACAGCTTACCGCGGACGTCATAACGCATATCATGATAAACACGAGAGCCGATAGAATAATCGCAGTCCGCATTCAAAACTGTTTTAGAATCTGCAGACTGATAAATGAGAATGTTTCTCTTAGCATCAACATACTCATCAAGATTAACATGATGATCCTGATGTGTTATCTCAATATTTGTAACAACCGAAATATCAGGCTTGTTTACCATGTTCCCCATGGTAAGAAGCTGGAAAGACGACAATTCAACAACCGCAATATCATCCGGAGTGATGTTTTCAAGCTCAGGCATAAGCGCCTTGCCTATATTACCGCCCAGATAAACCTTTATACCCTCTGCTTCGAGCATTTTCGAAATTATAGTAGTTGTGGTTGTTTTACCGTTTGAACCCGTTACGCCTATTATTTTTGCAGGGCATAATCTGAAAAACACTTCCATTTCGGTAGTGACTTTCTGCCCTCTTTCAATACATTCACCTATCCATTTATTCTGAAACGGAAGTATGCCATGTGATCGGAAAACAATATCCATTTCAGGAAGAATATCAAGATAATTCTCACCAAGGCTGAATTTCACGCCAAGGGCATCAAGTCTTGAGCAGATTTCTGTTCCAATATAATCTCTGTCTCTCTTATCGCAGGCATAAACTTGAACTCCGTGCTCAGCAAGCCATTCGGCACACGGCACATTTGCAACTCCCATGCCTACAAATGCAACCTTTTTATCTTTTAATGAATCTAAGTATTCTTTAACTTTGTCAGTCATTATAACACCTCTTAATGAGCATAAAAAGTACCATCAAGATAACTTTTTATAGTAAATTCTTCCATGTGCTTTTCAAGCTCTTTCTGAAATTCAAGAACTTCTTTATGCTTGAGTTCATCAGGTATAGGCACACGGGTGTTCATAATATACTCAGCAGTCATTGCCTGAGTTTTTGTCTGCATATTTCCCAGGAAATAGCACTTACGTGTTTCAGGCTCTGCAATCGCAATTGCTATTTTAAGCTGATCCTTTTTACCGAAAGTACATATCATTTTTGAAAGCGCAACGGCTCCGTCCTGAGCTTTATCGGTTATAAATACTATAACGCAGTTGCCCGCTCTTTTAAGACGGCGAACGGTTAGATCATTTACCGTGCTGTCAAGATAAGCAAGCACATCATCTTTTGAAAGATCGTCAATATCACATACGTAAAAGAACTCTTTTCTTTTCACTGCAACATAAGTAAACTCCAGCCCGTCATAATCAACGTTGCTTTCAATAGCATAGCCGTCATTTTTTAGCTTGTCAAAAAGAGAATTGAGGCACGCCTCCTGATTTGAAGAATCCGCATTTATCATATAATACCCGCAATCCTTTATTTCATGCTCAATGCGAGTAAGGAAAGCGTTTGTTTTTCCGTACCTCGAATAATATATAAGTGCTACTGCAAGGCTGACTACAATCAAACCGTCACTGAGATAGCTTAGAATGACGGAAACCGTGCTTCCCCACTCAGCAGTATACGGTTGAATTCCTATATACACAACGATGTATACAAGCGTTACGGCAACGATTATTTTCATTGCCGTATATAATCTTTTTTGTTTTTTTCTTATTTCTTTCATTTGATCATCTCTTTAAATTGTTCTTCACTGATTATCTCTATACCGAGAGCATTAGCTTTATCCAATTTGCTTCCTGCAGCTTCACCCGCAAGAACAAAACTTGTTTTTTTGGAAACGGAAGATGCGGTTTTGCCGCCGAATTCCTCAATGATTTTTGAGGCTTCCGCCCTTGTAAACTGAGTTAAAGTTCCTGTAAGAACAAAAGTCTTTCCTTCAAATCTTGTGTCAGTGATAACTGACAGAGATTTCATATTAACTCCCGCATTTTTAAGACTTTCTACAAAACTCCGTGTTTTTTCATTTTTGAAATATTCACAGACGCTTTCCGCCATAATCTCTCCAAAGCCGTCAATTTTAAGAATATCTTCAACAGACGCTTCCATGATTTTATCCATTTCACCGAAATGATCTGAAAGGAGCTTTGCGGCCTTTGCGCCTACATGTCGAATACCAAGGGCAAAAATAAGTTTTGAAAGATCATTTTTCTTTGAATTCTCAATTGAAGTGATTATATTATTAATACTCTTATCTTTAAATCCTTCAAGAGATGCGGAATTAATTTTATCAAAAGTAAGATAGTAGATATCCTCTGTTTTTTCTATAAGCCCGTTATTCACAAACACTTCGATAATTGCCGGCCCCAAGCCTTCTATATCCATAGCATCACGTGAGCAGAAATGGATAATATTTCTAAGAAGCTGAGCGGGGCAGTCCGGATTGATACACCTAACTGCGGCTTCGCCTTCTTCTCTTATTACAGTGCTTGAGCAACTGGGGCATATCTTAGGAAGTTCAAAATACCCTTCGGAATTATGCTCATTAACACATAACACCTCAGGAATTATTTCCCCGGCTTTGCGCACAGTTACGATATCACCTATAGCAATACCTTTTTCGGCTATAAAGTCCTGGTTATGGAGTGTTGCCCTTGAAACAGTTGTACCGGCAAGATGAACAGGCTCAAGTACTGCGGTAGGAGTAAGAACTCCCGTTCTGCCGACTGCAACCTCAATATCGATAATTTTTGTCTGTTTCTCCTCGGGTGGATATTTAAAAGCAACTGCCCATTTAGGGAATTTTGCAGTTGAACCCAGCTGTTCACGCATTGCAAAATCATCAACTTTTACAACAGCTCCGTCTATATCGTATTCAAGACTGCCTCTGTTTTCGCCTATTTTATCAATGATATCAAGCGCGTCGTCAATATTATCAACAACACTATATCCCGGAATGGTATTAAATCCGAGTTCTTTAAGAAAATCAAGGCTTTGCTTGTGAGAAGTAAGCGTAACGCCCTCTACCTGCTGAACATTAAAAACAAATATATCAAGTCCGCGTGTTGCAGCCACTTTACTGTCTTTCTGCCTAAGAGAGCCTGCGGCTGCATTTCTTGGATTTTTAAAAGGTTTTTCTCCGTTTATAAGTTGGCGGTCAACAACCTTTTCAAAACTCTTTTTCGGCATATAGACTTCGCCGCGCACTTCTATATAGGGAATTTCTTTTTTCAGTTTAAGCGGTATGTTGTGAATAACACGTAAATTGCCGCTTACATCTTCGCCTATATTGCCGTCGCCCCGAGTTGAACCTCTTACAAACACACCGTTTCGGTATTCGAGAGACACAGAAAGACCGTCAATTTTGGGTTCAACACAATAATGCGGATTTGAAACAACGTCAGTAACGCGTTTTTCAAAGTCTTTTATTTCTTCTTTAGAAAATGCGTCCTGCAAAGATTCCATTCTAACGGTGTGAACAACACTCTCAAAACTGTTGTCCGCCTTGCCTCCCACCCTTTTAGTAGGAGAATCGGGACTGTCATACTCAGGATATTTCTGCTCAAGCTCCTGCAGCTCACGCATCATCATATCATATTCATAGTCCTCAATTTCAGGTGCGTCATCGTTATAATACCTGTCGCTGTGATAGCGCAGAGTTTTTCTTAAATCTTCTATCTTTTTCTGAATGTCAGGCATAAAATCACCACCAAATATTATATCAAAAGCACACGCCGTCTTCAATATAATATTTACGAATTATTATATAATAAACATAATAAAAAGGCGGGAATATCCCGCCTTATATTATACAGTAAATTTTCTGTATACCTTTTTGCCTTTTCTTATAATTACTTCTTTTTCAAGGTCTTCTTTTGAAACAGTCATATACGGATCAGTCATTTTTTCATCATTGACAGTTACACCGCCCTGCTGAACAAGTCTTCTGCCTTCACCTTTAGACTTTATCATGCCGGCTTTAAGCATAAGATCAAGAACTGCCGCATTTGAATTTTCGTCAAAATCAGCATCCTCAACAATCGTTGACGGCATATCTGAATTATCTGCTCCGCCGCCGAAAAGCGCCTTAGCGGCATTCTGAGCCTTAACTGCTTCATCCTTGCTGTGAACAAGTTTAGTGAGTTCAAACGCAAGTTTTTCCTTAGCAGAGTTAAGCTGAGCGCCCTCAAGCTTTTCATATTCTGCAATTTCATCAAGAGGCATAAATGTAAGAAGTTTCATGCACTTGATAACATCAGCATCATCCACATTGCGCCAATACTGATAAAACTCGTATGGCGAAGTCTTTTCAGGATCAAGCCAAACAGCGCCTTTCTGAGTTTTGCCCATTTTTTTGCCTTCGGAATTTGTAAGCAGAGTTATAGTCATAGCATCAGCACAGCCGTTGAGCTTTCTTCTGATAAGCTCCATGCCGCCAATCATATTAGACCATTGATCATCTCCGCCGAACTGAAGATTACAGCCGTACTTTTGATAAAGAGCATAGAAATCGTAGCTCTGCATTATCATATAGTTGAACTCAAGGAATGAAAGACCGCGCTCCATTCTCTGCTTGTAGCATTCAAAAGAAAGCATGCGGTTAACAGAGAAGCATGCGCCTACTTCTCTTAAAAGTTCAATATAGTTAAGTCCGAGCAGCCAGTCTGCATTATTTACCATAAGTGCTTTGCCGTCAGAAAAATCAATAAATTTTGACATCTGCTTTTTAAAGCAATCGCAGTTATGCTGAATAGTTTCAACAGTAAGCATCTGTCTCATATCGGTTCTTCCGCTCGGATCACCTATCATACCGGTACCGCCGCCGATAAGAGCAATCGGCTTATTTCCGGCTTCCTGAAGTCTTTTCATAAGAGTTAAAGCCATAAAATGACCTACATGAAGTGAATCTGCGGTCGGATCAAAACCAATATAGAAAACCGCTTTGCCGTTATTCACAAGATCTCTGACTCTTTCCTCATCGGTTATCTGCGCAATTAATCCGCGTTCACGCAGTTCCTCGTAAATTCCCATTTAACTGTCCTCCTCAGCATTTTTCAACATTTCCTTTGCTCCTTCAAGCAGAGCATCGGTTATCTGAAGCCCGCCCATTATTCTGGCAAGCTCATACTTTCTGTTTTCAAAATCAAGCGCTGTAACTTTTGTATAAGTTCTTTCGTTTTCATAATCTTTCTGAATAAGAAAGTGTGTGTCAGCAAAAGCAGCAATCTGTGCCGAATGTGTAACTGTTATAACCTGCGTATTTTGGGAAACAGATTTCAGCTTCATTCCTATCTTAACGCTTGCCCTGCCGGATACGCCCGTATCGATTTCATCAAAAATTAAAGTATCGACCGTATCATTATAGGCTAAAATATTTTTTATTGCAAGCATAATTCTTGAAAGTTCACCGCCTGATGCTATCTTTGCAAGAGGCTTAGGCGGTTCACCCGGATTAGTTGAAATAAGGAACTCAATCTTATCTATGCCGGCTGATGAAAGAATACCTTTCTCAAAATTGACTTTGAAACTGATTTTCGGCATATCAAGAAATTCAAGCTGAGCCTTTACATCATTTTCAAATTTAAGAGCAGTCTGTTTCCTTAAATCGGAAAGCTCGGCGGCAAGCTTTTGAACCTTATCAAAGGAGCTGTCATATTCTTCAGTGAGCTTTTCAAGTTCCTCTTCATCAGTATTGATAGCGGCTCTTTGGGCTTTGAATTTCTCAAGATTTTCAAGCATTGCTTCTTCAGTGCCGCCGTATTTTTTGCCAAGCCTATAAAGCTGATCAAGTCTTTCCTCTATTTTTTCTTTTTCATCGGGGTCATAATCAAGCGACTGTGCCGCATTTTCTACAAGGCTTTTTACAGTTTCAAGCTCATCATCTATATTCTGCAAAAGCGAATACGCCTTTGCGGTATCATCTGAAACATCAGAATACTTTTCTATTTCATTAGCAACGCCTGCAAGAGACAACTTTACACCGGCGTTTTCATCATCCCCGCTGAGCGTGGAAAGAACTGCATTATAAGCCTCAAGAGCCCCGTCTGCATTATCAAGAATTTTTTTACGCGCCGTAAGTTTTTCTGTTTCACCGACTTTAATATCTGCGTTTTCAAGTTCATTGATTTGAAAATCAAGCAGTTCCGTACTGTTGTCATTCTTTTCCGCCTGTGCAGTAAGCTGCTTTAAACGGCGCCGTATATGAATGAACTCAGAAAAAGCACTTTTATAATTTTCTATAAGCTCACTGCCGCCTGAAAGCATATCAATAAACTTATAATGACAATCGGGATTGAGAAGCGACTGACTGTCATGCTGGCCGTGAATATTTACGAGTGTATCCCCTACTTCACGCAGAACAGAAACAGTTGCAGGTCTGCCGTTTATTTTACAGGCGGATTTACCGTCACTGCTTATCCGCCTTGTAAGTAAAAGGGAATTATCTTCTTCAGGTATATATCCAAGCTCAGAAAGCTTGTCCTTTACAGCTTTGTTGATATCCGTAAAAAGAGCAGAAACAAACGCAAAATCCGCTCCGTTTCTTACAAGCTCCCTTGAAGTACGCTCGCCTGAAATAGCATTTATAGAGTCAACAACAATTGATTTACCTGCGCCCGTTTCACCTGTAAGTACGTTAAAACCAGCTGAAAATTCTATTTGCGCTTTTTCTATTACCGCAATATTTTCAATATCAAGAGTTTTTAACATTTATAACTTTCTCCAAATTTGAAGTAAAAACGCGTGCTGCCTTTTCATTTCTGCAAAGCACGAAAATAGTGTCATCACCCGCAATAGTACCAAGCACGCCGGTCCACCTTGATGAATCTATAGCAGTGCAAACTGCGCCCGCAGTACCCGAACAGCATTTTATGCATACCGTATTTGCAGCGTAATCAACACTGATTATGGACTCACTGAAAATTCCGCTCATTCTGAAATCAGAATCAGAACGAGAGTCCTTAACACCGGTTGAATAAATATAGCGGCTTTCATCTGAAAGTTCCTTTACAAGCCTTAATTCCTTAATATCCCTTGAAATTGTTGCCTGCGTTACGTCAAAACCGCTTTCTTTAAGATATGCCTGCAGTTCTTCCTGTGTTTCTATTTTATATTTATTTATAAGTTCGATTATTTTTGCAAGTCTTCTTTTTTTCATAAGCTACGAGCCTCTCTCGATAATTTTCTTTTTAACAGTCTGATAAAAATTATCGGGTTTAACCTTAATAAGTTTTGCTTTGTAATTCGAAAGCGATACGGACACCGTGCAGTCACTGTCAACTTCAAACGGTGACTCTCCGTCGCAAGTAAGTATTGCATTATTATAAACATCACTTCTGACAGATATATTGAGTGCGAATTTTGAATTGACAACAATACTTCTGTCCATAAGCGAATGGGGGCAGATTGAAGTAATAACGAAACAGTTAAGATCCGGACTTAAAATAGGGCCGCCTGCGGCCAAAGAGTATGCCGTTGAGCCGGTAGGAGTCGAAATTATAACGCCGTCTGCCCTGACACTGAGCATATCGGTTTTGTCAGACTTAATATCTATATCAATAAGCCTTGCGAAATCTCCTCTGGAAAGCACGGCGTCATTAAGGCAGTGATTATGGCTTATTACTTCTCCATTCTTAATTACATCGGCTTTGAGCATTATCCTTTCATTGACTGTATATTCGCCTTTTAATACTTTTTCAAGCAATGGAAGTTCATTGCGCTCAACAGCGCTCAAAAAGCCGAGTCTGCCTCCGTTTATTCCGAGAGCGGGTTTGCCGTTTATAGCGGCTTTCTTAGCCACTTTCATAGTAGTGCCGTCTCCGCCCAATACAACGGCTATATCACACACGCTGTAAAGTTCTGACTCAGGCAGAAAATCACAGTCATAATCGTTTAAAAGAGAGCTGTATTTTTCGTGAAACGCAACCCTGTTTTGAGGGCCTGACAGAACTTTTATGACACCGTCTGCCATAGCGCGTATATCACTTTTATCAAAATTAGCAAAAACAGAAAATATCATTGCAGTTCCTCGTGCGATCTATCAACAATTCCGGAAGCATTTATTTCCTCTAGAATAACAGGATCTTCACTGGAAGAAATCCACATAAGATACTCAATATTACCCTCCGGTCCTTTTACAGGTGAAAAATCAAGTCCCATTACTGAAAATCCTGCCTCAACCGCTTCGTGCATAACTCTGTCCACAACTTCAAGATGAACAGCCATATCCCTTACAACGCCTTTTTTGCCTACCTTTTCTTTGCCCGCTTCAAACTGCGGCTTTATTAAGCAAACGGCGTATGCACCTGGTTTAAGCAATTTATGAAGATTCGGAAAAATAAGTTTTAGAGAAATAAAAGAAACATCAACACTTGCAAAATCAATAGCGTCCGTAATTAAGGTTTCATCAACATAACGGAAATTCGTACGCTCCAGATTTACAACTCTTTCATCACATCTGAGTTTCCACGCAAGCTGACCGTAGCCCACATCAATTGAATATACCTTTGATGCTCCGTTCATAAGCATACAGTCGGTAAAACCTCCTGTGGACGCCCCGACATCCATACATATTTTACCGTTAAGGTCGATAGGAAAACTCTGCATTGCCTTTTCGAGTTTTAACCCGCCGCGGCTTACATATTTTAGCGTATTGCCACGAACTTCAAGCGTGTCTCCGTCTTTCAGTTCAAAACCCGCTTTATCAACCTTTTGATTATTAACATAAACCTGACCCGCCATTATGATAGCTTTTGCCTTTTCCCTGCTGGGGGCATAGCCTTGCTCAAATACGGCAATATCAAGCCTTGTTTTCTTGCTCATTTCTTATCACTTCCAAAACGCCGTTAGTATCAAGCTTGTATTTTTCAAACTGTGAATCAACTGACGCCTGTTTTATAAATTCATCCTCAACCGCTATATGTCGGAAATTAACATTAAAGCCATTTTCTTCAAGACGAGAAGCAAAAGATTCGCCCACTCCGCCTGTTTTTATGCTTTCCTCAAAGAAAAATACATTTTCAGCGTCTTTTGCAAGCAAAACCGCTTCATCGCTTATAGGCTTAATTTTATTAAGTTTAATTATAAATGTATCGTCAAGCTGTTCATAAGCTTCATAACACTTACTGAACTCTCTGCCATAAGCAACGATACAGTTTTTAGCAGAAGTATCACCGAATACTGCGGCATCCTGCTTATCATAAGTATACTCTTCAGGCATCTTACCGGCTTTACCTCTTGGATACCTTACGGCTACGGCACCTTTATCACGGTATATACCTTTTACAAACATCAGCGCCATTTCCTCATAATCTGACGGGGCATATACAGTTAACCCAGGCACACTGTTAAGATACGCCGTATCAAAAACACCCTGATGAGATTCTCCGTCCTCACCTACAAAACCTGCACGATCTATTCCGAAAACCACTTTAAGGCCTTGCATTGCAACATCATGAATAAGCTGATCGTAAGAACGCTGAAGAAATGTTGAATATACCGCAAATACAGGTATCATGCCGTTTCGTGCAAGTCCGCTTGCAAAGGTAACAGCATGCTGTTCCGCAATACCAACATCAAAAAATCTTTTCGGGTATTCTTTTCTAAACTGGGAAAGACCCGTTCCCTCAGTCATAGCGGCCGTAATACAGCAAATTCTTGAATCATGAGAAGCAAGGTCACAAACTATCTTTCCGAAAGAGGAAGAAAAAGTTTCTCCGCTTGACTTAGGCTCTCCTGTTTCTATATCAAACTGACCTATACCATGAAACTGTGTAGGATTTTTTTCGGCTGGATTATAGCCCTTTCCTTTAACGGTATTAACATGAACAAGCACAGAGTGATTGTGCGCTTTTGCCGTTTCAAGCGCGGCAACAAGTGCATTAATATCATGGCCGTCAATAGGCCCGTAATATCTGAAGCCAAGATCTTCAAAGAAGGTGGCGTTATGATATATTTTACGTCTTAAAGCTCCGTTAATGGCGGTAAGACATCTGTTTATCTGGTTTCCTATTTTAGGCAAATGAAAAATCGCTTTTCTGACACGGGATTTGAATGTGGAATAGCGCTTTGATGTTCTTACATTTGTCAGATGCTTTGCCATACTGCCTACATTCTGGCTGATAGACATTTTATTATCATTAAGTATTACGATAAGATTGCTGTGATTATCGCTCGCGCAATTGTTGAGCGCCTCGTATGCAAGACCGCCCGTAAGAGCGCCGTCGCCGATAATTGCAACAACTTTACCCTTTTCATTTTTTATCTGCTTTGCTTTTGCAAGGCCTATCGCCTGACTGACAGAAACACTGGAATGACCGCTTGAAAAAATATCGTGCTCACTCTCATTCGGTCTTGTAAAACCGCTTATTCCGTTTTCAGTTCGCAGTGTGCAGAATTGTTCTTTTCTGCCTGTGAGGATTTTATGTGTATAGCACTGATGACCTACATCAAAAACGATCTGATCAACAGGACTGCTGAATACTTTATGAATTGCAACGGTAAGCTCAACCACACCGAGATTTGAAGCAAGATGGCCACCTGTTTTTGAAACCGTAGTTATCAAAAGTTCACGTATTTCAGCACAAAGTTCGTCCAATTCCCCATCAGAAAGCTGTTTTAAATCCTTTGGGGAATTAACTTTATCTAAAACTGACACTTAATCAACTCTTTTCAGTGAAATAATAGCACTTAGAAAGCAAAAATTCAACTTTTATGGATTTAAGTTACTTGTTACGATTTACAAGATAGCGGGAAAGTACTTCAAGAAATTCCGTATTCTGAAATTCTGATAATCTGGAAATAGCGGCAGAAGTCAGCTTTTCAACATCCTTCTGTGCGTTTTCGATTCCTCTGAGAGAAACGTAAGTTGTTTTATTATTATCTTCATCTGAACCTACAGGCTTGCCAAGTTCCTCACTGCTACCCGTAACATCCAGAATGTCATCTTTAATTTGAAAAGCAACGCCCAAATCATATGCATAAGCAGATGCTGCGGCTATTTTTTTATCATCTGCCCCCGCAGCGATACATCCGAGCAGGCACGCCGCAGAAATGAGTGCGCCGGTCTTTAGGCGATGCACTGAAAGCAGCTGCCTGAGATCAGGTGATTCGCTTTCATATTTAAGGTCTATGACCTGACCGCCAACCATACCCTGAACACCTGCATTTTGAGCAAGCAGACCGCAGGCAAGCGCAATTTTTGAATCATCAAGTTCTGCGCCCGCAACTATCTGAAAAGCATGAGTCAGAAGAGCATCTCCGGCAAGAAGCGCTGTTGCTTCTCCGAATTGCTTGTGACAGCTTGGCTTTCCGCGGCGCATATCGTCGTCATCCATGCACGGCAGATCATCGTGAATAAGGCTGTATGTGTGTATATATTCAACAGCGCACGCAAAATCAAGCGCATCAAATCTGTCTCCTCCGCAAGCCTTTGCAAATTCAAGGCAGAGAACGGGTCTTAATCTTTTCCCGCCGTTTACAAGTGAGTATTTCATTGCTTCAACAACTTCATCCTGACCGTTAGCGCACTTAGGCAGAAGATCGGTAAGGTGTGATTCAACCAACGAAATATCATTTTTCATTATATTTTCAAATTCAAGCTGAGTCATAACCGAAAAACCTTTCTTTAACTAAAGCTTTTTATTCATCACCTTTTGTAAGTTCGGTAATTTTTTGTTTTGCCGAAGTAAGCTTTTCTCCGCAAAATGCGGCAAGCTTTGTTCCCTCTTCAAAAAGCTTCATGCTCTCCTCAAGCGGAGTATCCTTTTTCTCAAGGCAAGCAACAATTTCCTCAAGTCTTTTTATTGCCTGCTCATAAGTCATATCTTTACTGCTCATATTTAATTACCTCTGATATATCGCACATAAGTTCACCGTCCGATAAAGCAACAGTAAGCTTTTTCTTTGTATCTGCATCAGCAACCGAAGATATTACATTGCCGTTCTGCTTAGCAACAGCGAAGCCTCTTTCAAGAACAGCAAGCGGACTAAGTGCGTTAAGCTTTCCCGCAAGAGCGGAAAACTTGTGAAATTCAACCTCTGATTTCTGAGTGAAAAACATATTCAATTTATTTTCAAGTTCAGAAAGTCTGTCCGAAAACGGTTTAACAAGCGCATCTCCGTCCGCAAGCGGTGAAAAATCGCATATCTCGCTAAGGCGCTGAGAATTCTCGTCAATAAATGATTTAATATAAAGTTCTGCCGTATATTGAAGTGATCGGATTCTGTTTAACTGAACATTAATATCAGGGCACACAAGTTCGGCGGCCGCACTTGGTGTAGGCGCTCTGAGATCCGCAACAAAATCACATATGGTAAAATCACTTTCGTGACCTACTGCAGAAACAACCGGAGTTTTGCATGCAATAACAGCCCTTGCAACTTCTTCGGTATTAAATGCCCACAGATCTTCAATTGATCCGCCGCCGCGGCCAACAATTATAACATCAATATCTCCTCTGCTGTCAAGCAGCTGAATAGAGCTTACTATATCCGGCGCGGCTTTATCACCCTGCACAACAGTGGGCACAATAACAAGTTCTGCAAGCGGGTAGCGGCGAGCTGTAATATTCTTAATATCCTGAACTGCGGCGCCAATACCTGATGTGACAACGCCTATTTTCTGAGGATATGCCGGCAACGGCTTTTTCAAAGAAGGGTCACATACACCCTCTTTAAACAGCTTTTCTTTAAGCTGCTCAAAAGCAAGATTAAGCGCTCCGAGGCCAACGGGCTGCATATCTTCTGCATAAAGCTGATATTCTCCGCTTTTTTCGTAAACAGTTATTCTGCCGCGGCAAATAACGCTCATACCGTTTTCAGGTCTGAACCTAAGCCTATAAGCACTTGATGCAAAAATAACTGCTTTTAGCTGAGATTTATCATCTTTAAGAGTGAAATACATATGCCCTGATGGCTGATGGTGTTTAAAATTTGAGATCTCACCCTCAACATAGATACTTCTCAGCGGCTCACTTGCATCAATCAGAGCCTTTATATAAGTATTTATCTGTGATACTTTTAACGTGTTCATAATGATTTCAAAGCAGCGAAACCAGCCGTACCGGCGGCATTGTCCGCGCTGAACTGAGGCTTGGCAAAGCAGGCACCGTATTTTTCGCTCATAGTTGTTTTAATTTTTTTATTTGAAGATACACCGCCGGCAAAAACAAGCGGCAAACTGCCGTATTCTTTAACTACCGCCTGAGCCATAGCATCGAGAGAAACGCAAACACTTTGAAGCGCAAATTTTGCTATATCGCATTTCTTTTCACCTGCGGCTATCATATTTTTCACTTTATTTTCAATACCCGAAAAAGAGCAGTTACACCCTTTCATAGATGCGTGTATTTTGAATTCTTTTTCACTTTTTGAGGCTTCTTTTTCGAGTTCGGCACCGCACGGAAAACGCATGCCAAGCAAAACGCCGGTTCTGTCTATAGCCTGTCCTGCCTTTAAGTCAGTACTTTCTGCAATTATCTCTGCATTGATTATGTTTTCTTTATCAGGAGTTACAAGAACCGCCTCAGTTGTGCCGCCCGAAACATGAAAAGCTATGAATTTTTTATTTATAAGTTCAAGCTTGTCTGCTGAATAAAGAGCAGCCAGAATGTGACCTATCTGGTGTGAAGTTTCATAACATCTGCACCCGCAGAATTCAGCCGCAGCCCTTGCAGTGTTTATTCCGACAAGAAAGCAAGGCATATAACTGCCCTCAATGTTTCTCGGCCTTGCGCTTACACCTACTGCTTTGACTTTGCTTAAATCAAAATCATTTGACATTTCCGCAACAAGACGAGGCATGTTTACAGTATGCTGAAAAACCGCGTCACTCTGCCTTAATCCACGCTGATGCTCAGCTACCGTAAGCAGCTGTTTATAATTTTTTATCACACCGTCTTTCATAACAGCGGCTGAAGTAGTGTAATTACTTGTATCAAAGCCCGCTGTCATTCTTCAGTCTTCCTTAAATAGCTGCGAAGCACGCCGTTTATAAATGACGCATCTTCGCTTGCGGAATACTTTTTGGCAAGCTCCACCGCTTCATTGACAGCAGCAGCGGACGGAACTGATTCTTCAAACATTATCTCATAAAACGCAAGTCTGAGTACAGATATATTAACCTTCGGAAGTCGGGCGATTTTCCAGCCTTTAAGATATTCCGAAATAATTGTATCTATCTCGCTTAAATGTGAAACTGTGTTTTCAAATGCGTTTTTTGAATATTCACTGAGAGGAGCAACATTCTCGTCAAAAATCTCCTCAATTTCACTACACGGCATGTCCTTAAAAAATTCTTTTTCAAAAAGCAGCAGGAAAGCCTGCTCCCTCATTTCACTTCTGTTCATATACAAACCTTTCCGCCAACGGCGTTATAAAATCCTGCATAATTCAAATATATAAAAAAACGGCTGAAAATAATAACTTTCAGCCGGATTTTAATTACTCTTCAGTTTCACAAGGTTCACTGTTTTCTTCAGGCTGCTGTAATTCAACGGAAGCAATTATGACATTGACTTTTGAAACAAGTCTGCCTGTCATATTCTGAACAGCTTCCTTAACAACTTTCTGAACTTCCTCGGCAACCGGCTGTATTTTTTTACCGCTTGCAATACAAATATATATGCTTATATCAAGATTATCTCCGTCCTGAAAAACCCTGACGGGGCTCATAACCTTGAGACTTCCTTTTTTTATTGTGGAAACAACATCGTCAGGCTTATTTGAAAAACCCACAACACCGTTTACATCTTTTGCGGCATTTGTTGCAATAGAGGAAATTGCCTCTTCAGATATAATAACTCCGCCTTCTGCGGAATATTTTGTAATTTCCATAATTTGACGCCTCCTTGCTTTTAGTATTTTAACACAACTTGCAAATTTATACAAGCATTAAATAAAATGTTAAAATATTATACACAGTAAATTAAGAAGCTGACTGAATTATGGTCACATTCTCAAAACCGCATTTAAGCTGAGTAGTTGCTATTTCCTTTATCTGAAGAGCAAGTTCATCTGAAAGTTCTTCGCTGTCTATAATTACATCAACTCTGGTGCCGTCCTCGCTTATAACAGCCAAACAGTTTGAAACGCCTTTTGCTTCAACAAGTGTTTCGATTTTATTTTCAATATCAATATATGATGAAATTGCGGCAATCTTTTCGGCAGCCAGTTTATGAGCGTCCTCACTTTCCTCAGGCGCGTCAATCACCGCCTGCAGCTTTTCAAGGGCTTCGTCCCTTGCGGTCTGACGTTCTACCCTTGCAGATGAGAAATATTCGCTTTCGGCTGTTGTTGTCACCTCAGTAGTGGCATCTACGAAAGTGGCTTCACCGAGTGTTTTTGCTGAAGTTGCTATAGAACTTATCTTGGCTGAAATATCACTGTTTTCCCAATACCAGTTGCCACCTATGCCGAGAGCAAGCAAAAGTACAAATACAGAAACAAGCAGTTTTCTTTTCCTTGATTTGCGCTTCTTTACCTGCTCATCGCTTGTAAGACCTTTTATCTCTATACCGTTAGCGTTATTTTTTTCGTTGAGTTCTTCCATCAGTTACCACCCTTTGTATTAAGTTTTGAAACGGAAACATGACTTGAGGAAATATCGAACAGAGCACACACGCAGTCGATTATTCTTTCCCTCACTGCTTCACTGTCTCCGCCTGAGCATACGACCGCAACTCCTGCGACCTGCGGCATTTCTTCTTTTAGCAAAAGCGGAGAATCTCCGTTTTCGCTGTTATAAATAACATATTCATTATTTTCAGAATTAGAACTGTCTGAAGAAGAAGTTTCGCTGTTTTCTGCGTAAACATTCTCTTTTGTATTTTTTAGAGTTATCATTACCTTGCAGTCTCCTACACCGTCAATGCTTGAAATCACGCTTGTGAGTTCATCATTAAGTGTGCTTACATACTGCGCATAATCACCCGTCTGAACGCTTTCTTCAGCTTTCGGAGTTGAAAAATCAAGTTCCGAAAGAAGTATAAGAACTACACCCAGTACTGCCGCAACAATAAGAATTTTATTTCTTGAATCTTTTTTTTGAAAAATGTTAATAACTTTTTCTTTAATTTTTGCTACCATATTTTCTGCCTTCCGTCTGTTGATTTGGCACTTTAGTAAACGTGTTATTTTCCTGTTATTTAACTACTACATCAGCAGCGATGCCTGTTTCTTCAAGTATGATATTTTCAACTTCATCAGGATCATATGTATCGGCTATTCTTACGGTTACGTTTTCAATGCTTATCTCATCCGAAGTCTGAAAAACAACGCACTCAACTTCCGCACCCTCAATATCTCTTGCAGACAACACATTTTTTATGACATTTTCAACCTGATCAGAAGCAAGGCTCTCCTGCGTAGACTCAAGCTCACTTTGAAAATTGAAGTCAGATTTGAATTCATTAAAATCGAAATCTGAAAACGGATACAGTAGAGAAACAAAAATAAACACGGCGATTATTACTTTATAAAATCTGCCCATACTCCCTTTTGGAGATATAACAGAAAACACCGCGGATATTATAAGCGTGAGGCATACACTGACTGTCCAGCTTTTTATAAAATCCATCATGCACTTCCTTTAGCGGCAATTAAAATTCCTATTGAAATTATTGTTGTTACCATTGAAAGTATTAAAATCACGTTCATTATCAGGAGCGCATCCGTAAATGCCTTGAGTACACTTGATACAGAAGAATCAGAAAACATCTGAGAAACAGTTGAGCAAAGGCTCAAAAAGAGCCTCCAGAATGTTACTTCAAGTATTGACGGCAGAAAAACAAGTGCAACGGCAACTATGCCTACTACACCGACACTGCTTTTAATTAACGATGAATAAGCCTGAATAGACAAAAGGCCTTCACTTATAGCGCTGCCTATAACGGGCACAACGGAGTTTATTGCAAATCTTACTGAACGCAGCCCTATTGCATCAGCTTTTGACGCTACCGCCGTTTTGAGAGAAAGTATAGAAACAAAAGCTGTGGCACAAACTGAAACTGCCGTTATCAGATATTTCTTGCAATTATTTATAAACGCACCCAAATTAAGCTCATTTCTGATACCCGAACAAATTCCAAGTGCCAAAAAGCAGTTTGACAGAGGAATAAAAATATTTTTTGATATAAAATTCAGGATTTGAGACAAAGATAATAAGAGTGAATTTGTTGAAAACGCCGCCACCGTATTTCCCGATGCGGCAACAATTATGCAGAACGCAGGTATAAACGCGTAAACAAAATCCGCTGAAACAGATATAGCAGCACAAGCAGACGAAAGTGTTATCTTAATCTTAGATATAAGTATTAGAACTATTGTTACTGCGCTTACAGTTGATAAAACAGACGCCATCCCCGAATCGTTAACTGTTTCTTTGAAACTGTGAAACAGCGCGGATAACAAAATAATTATAAGTATCAGAGCTGTTGCCTCAAGCGGTGTCTGCGCACTTCCGATAAATGTGTCTTTCAGAGCAGATAAAAAATCAGATATGGAGAAATCAACAATAGTGCTGTAATCAAAATCTGTAAGCCCAAGTTCATCAAGCAATTCTTTACTGCTGTTATCAAGTTCATCAAAAGCGGAGAGGTCATACTGCTCCAAAATCCTGTTGTAATCCTCCTGCGTCAGCTCGTCCTGTCCCATAGCGTAAACGGGAAAAGAGGCACAAAACAAAAGCAAGGAAACAAAAAACACTGCTAAATAACTTTTATAATTCAATTTCATGATGCAAGTCCCGTAATAACTTTAACAACTGCCTGTAAAAGCGGCAAAATCAATGCCACAATAAATATTTTCGCTGCAACTTCCGTCTGCCCCGCAAGAGCGCTTTCGCCGCAATCTCTGCACAGATCGGAGATAATCTGTGTAATAAGCGCTATACCCAGCACCTTGAACATTATTTTTAAATAGGCAGATGTTTCTTCTAAGCCGCTCACCATACCGCTGAGCGTGTCAATAATATCTGTAAGATATGAAACACTTTCAAGAAATACTGCAATACAGGCAAATATTATCAGTATCAAAGATACAGTTTTGTTATGCTGCCGCAGAAAAAGCCCGAAAATAAGAGCCACGGCGGAAATTCCTATTATATGTATCATAGGTCAAAAAGAGTTCTTACGGTTGAAAAGAGGTCGCTTATCTGAGGAATCAGCATCATAAGGACCACAACAATACCCGCAAGAGTAGTCAGCATTGCCTGATCTTCCCTGCCGCTTCTGACAAGTACGGTATTTAGAACCGAGATTATAATTCCTATAGCGGCTATTTTAAAAATAAAATTTACATCCATCGGGATACTCCTATATAAGCATTATTGAAACGGCAAGTCCGCCCAGAACACCGAACGCCGTAAAAAGGCGGCTGTGGCTCTTACTGTAATCCGTATAGCCGCAAAGGCTTGCCAAAATGCTTTCTTTAAACGTGTTTATTATTTTAAGCATAGACTGAACGTCAGTACTGCCTAAATTTTTAAAAAGCATATTTACTTTTTCGTCATCCGCCGGATCAAGTCCCGTTTTAATATTTATGTTTTCAAAATCAACATCATTCAGAAATGACAGCCTGGAAAGAGATTTTTCTTTCCGCAGACGATTTACTATTTTACGTGAATTATCTGCGGAAAAAGATAACTCGACCGCCATCATATCCGCCATCTGGAGCAATTGACGAGCTGTTTCACATCGTTCTTTTGTTTTGTAAGCAAAATATATTCCGGTTACCGTACAGACGATATTTATCAGCAGAATTCCTATAATTTTCAACGCACTCAGCTTACTTCCATTATTTCAAATTCATTTGTGTAATCTTTCAGCAAAACTATATAACTAAATTCCCTTGTTGCAATAAGGTTTCTTACAATGTGTTTGTTCATAAGCTGTTCTTTTGACTTGGCATGCACAGAAACGGCAAATGCGGCTCCGGAAAGAAATCCGTTTTTCATTGCCTCAATTTCTTTCAGCGATGATATTTCATCACAGATTATCATCTGAGGCGCAAGAGTTCTTACTGCAATCTCTATGCCGGCGGCTTTGGAAAAGCCTGTTATAACATCTGTATTTACACCCAAATCGGCAGTAATATTTCCGTCATCCTTGCAGGCAATTTCGTTTCTTTCGTCAATAACGGCAGTCTTTATGTATTTATTATTGAAACCGCCAGAAATCAATCTTGTGAAATCCCTTAGAAATGTTGTTTTACCTCCTGACGGAGGAGAAGCAACAATTATACTGGGGAAATCATTAACATAAAGCAGGTTCAAAATCGGCTTTGCGCAGTCTCTTATCTCTTTTGCAATTCTAATGTTAAGAGAAGTTATTTCTTTGACAGCGGTAACCGCACCGTTTGTTCTGACGGCAGTTGAGCACACACCTACTCTGTTGCCGCCTTTAACGGTTATATATCCGTTTACAAGATTATCTATTTCACAGTGAACGGAGTAATTACAGAGCCTTCTGAACACAACATCGAACTCTTCCTCATCAACTCTATATGCATATTCACTGCAGTGATTGAGAAGTTTGCCTTTAGGGGTTATGAAATATACATTTTTACCGGCGCAAAGCACGAGCGGCAAATTTTTTCTGAGCCTTATTTCTGTAATGGAATTGAGCGCAGCTGCGTTTAACTCAGAAAGGGCTGCATTTATGCCGTCGGACAAGCACGGGATAAGAGTATTTAGCGACATTATCTCACCTCAGTTAAGATATATGACAGGCTGTTTTGAATTATTACGATTTATTTTATTGAAGAAATGCTTTTCATATGATATATTATAGGTATAAGCGGGAGGAATTTTATGGATATAACTTTAAGCACGAAAAAGAGATACACAAATTCATTCATGAACGGCGAAACCGTTAATTATGTTTTGTCTTTCTCTTTTTCTTTTTTTGTTCTTATTGCGGTAAAGCAGTTTTTAAAAACTTTTTTAGGGCTTGATACTTCCGTATCTTGCTCTGTTGGATTTGCGGCGGCTGAAATCGTGCTGTTTTTGACACAAAAGTTTTTCGTTTACAAAAACAATTCGCTGAACTCAACATTATTTCAGATTCTTTATTCGTTAATAAATGCGGCAGCACATCTGGGTATTTATGCAGGAATACTTACTCTTATGAGGACTCTGGGCTTTTATGATTACACCGCATGGTTTGCTGTGTTTATATTTATTCTCATACTTGATTATCCTGTATCAAGAATATTGATATTTGACTGCGCAAAACCCGCATCTGATTTTAAAAACGGCAGAATATATAAACTCTTTTTCAGAAACCGATTTGTATTTCTTTCAATGGCAACAGCTTTGATACTGATGCTGTTTATTCTTCTAATATTTAATTGCTTTCCTTTCGGCGATACAACTGTTCTGAGAATGGATCTGTATCATCAGTACGGCCCTCTTTTTGTAGAATTATTTGACAGAGTAACCGGAGGAGAAAGCTTTTTATACAGCTGGACTTCAGGCGGCGGTTCAAGCTTTTTGGGTAATTACTTCAACTATCTTTCCAGCCCGTTTTCTGCTATCATTTTCCTGTTTGACAGGGATGAAATGCCTCTTGCAATCACAACAATAGTATCCGTAAAATGCGTTCTGAGCGCAGGCACTTTTTCATTCTATATTAAAAAAAGCCTTAACAGACATTCACCTGCTTCAGCTGCATTCGGAGTATTTTACGCTTTTTCAGCATATTTTCTTGCATACTTCTGGAATGTTATGTGGCTTGACGGAATGGTAGGGCTCCCCCTTCTTGTTCTCGGAATTGAAAATATAATTAACAAAGGCAAAGGAAAACTATACCTCTGCTCTCTTATTTACATCATTTATTCTTCATACTATATTGGATATATGTGCTGTATCTTTTCGGTAATATATTTCCTTGCTTACTTCTTTATTTCTGATTATCAGGGCAAATATTCCAAAGGATACATCCCGACTCCCAAAAAAAGTATAAAAAATATTCTTCATATCAGATTTATTGACCGGGGTCTGAAATTTGCATTTTATTCTGTTTTTGCAGGACTGTTATGTGCATTTTTCCTGTTGCCCGTTTACTCAATTCTTACAGGTTGCAGTGCCACCTCAGACAGCACCCCCGATACGGTAGAATCATATTTTTCCGTTCTTGATTTTATAGAATCACATTTTGCGGCGCTTGAAACAACTATCCGCTCAAGCGGAAGCGACGTACTGCCAAATGTTTACACTTCGGTACTGACAGTATTGCTTGTCCCCCTTTATATGATAAATTCAAAAATAAAAATAAGGGAAAAAGCAGTATATTCAATTCTGATAGTGCTTTTCTTTATTTCTTTCAACAACAATTTTGCTAACTTTTTCTGGCACGCATTCCATTTTCCAAATGACCTGCCTTACAGATTTTCATTTATGTATTCCTTTATACTGCTTACAATAGCATTTAAAGGACTTATTAATCTGAAAGGTATAAAGGCAAAAGAAATCTTTGCAACGGGAATTATTTGGGTATTATTCATCGCAGTGGCAAGTGAAATGCAGACTCAAAAGATGAGTGACGTGACAATATATGTAACTCTTGCTTTTGTTGTATTATATACAGGGCTGCTTGCCATTTTACGCAGACACAGCGTTTCAAAGCTTATTGCAGGCATGCTGGTAACAGCACTTGCTTTCTGCGAAGTAGTTATTTCTGATCCAAATGCTTTCTCTTTCAACCAGACACAAAGCGCATACACGGCAAACTACGCGTCATATACAGATGCCGTAAACTATATAGAAAGCAATGACGATTCTGATTACAGAACAGAACTTTGCTCGCTTAATACAAGAATGGATTCCTGCCTTTACGGTTATAACGGAATGAGCATATTCTCCTCAATGGCTTATGAAAACTATTCGGGACTTCAGTACAGCCTTGGTATGTACGGAAACAGAATAAACAGTTATACCTATAACACACAGACGCCCGTATACAACATGATGTACAACATCAAATATCTAATTTACAGGGATGAAAAGACAAGACCATCAACAGAATACTACACGAAGTATTACGAGAGCGAGGACGGAGCTGTAACAGTATATCAGAATGACTATACCCTTCCGAAAGTATTCTGCGTAAATCAGAATGTTGAAAGCTGGTATACTGCAGAGGGTAATCCTTTTGAAGTTCAAGAAAATTTCTTTGATCTTGCAACAGGCTATTCTAATGTTTTCGTACCCGTAAACTATGAACAGACCACCTTTACCGGAATGAGCGGTGAAAACTTTGACGAAGAGGGTCTTCACTGGATAGAAAAAACAGACAGTTCGTCATACTCGGAAACTGCTGTTACTATCTCAACCGCGACAGAGGGAAATCTATATCTTTATGTTTCTGCAAACGAAATAACAGATATCAGCGTAATTCACGGAAACGAATCAAATTCATTCAATATTGAAACTCCTTATATAATTGATCTCGGCTACTATGAAGCCGGTGAATATCTTACGATTTCTCTTGACTGCGCGTCACTTGATATCGGAGATGAGAATGTAGGATTTTACGCATACAGCGTAGATAAAGAAGTACTTGATGCAGGATACGCAAAGCTCGGAAAGGGGGCAATGCAGGTTACTAAACATACGGATACTGAACTTTCAGGCACTGTAAATGCAGAAGAAAACTGTATTCTTTATTCGTCAATTCCGTATGACGAGGGCTGGAGCGTATATATTGACGGTGAAAAAGCTGAAACATTCAAAATAGGAGACTGTCAGCTTGGAGTTATGATAAAACCCGGTGAACACACTGTTGAATATGTTTACAGACCGAAGATGCTTGCGGCAGGTGCCGGGATCAGTGCCGCCACCCTTTTATGCACTGCTGCGTTTTCGGTATTTAAAATAAAAAATTCCAAAAAGAAAAAGCAATTAATGACAAATTAGTAAAAAGTTAAAATTCTGTGTTTACATCATATTGATTATGTTGTAAAATACCACCGTAAAGCTCAGCGGCACAGACTTTTAACTGTTGCCGCTCGCTTCAAACGGAAAAGAAGGAGAAGCAAAATGGCAAGATTAACAGCTCAGAACGTAGAAACTATACCTTACGGCCCGCTCGGAATCATAGCGATGCCAGGTTGTGAGGCATTTGCGGACAAGGTGGATAAATACCTTGTAGAATGGCGTAAAACACAGGCTCTTGAACATCAGGGTTCTATAGCGTTTTACGGATATCAGAGAGAAACATACAAAATAAACATTTCCAATCCGCGTTTCGGCAGCGGTGAAGGAAAAGCTGTAATAAACGAAACAGTGCGCGGCTACGATCTTTATATTGTAACCGACTGCTTCAATTACAGCGTTACATACAACATGTACGGAATGACTGTACCGAAATCACCCGATGATCATTATTCTGATCTTAAAAGAGTTATTTCGGCAGCGTCATCAAAGGCTAAAAGAATTTCTGTTATCATGCCAATGTTATATGAAGGCCGTCAGCACAAGCGTTCAAGCAGAGAATCACTTGACTGTGCAATGGCTCTTCAGGAACTCGTAAATCTCGGCGTTGAAAATATAATCACTTTTGACGCTCACGATCAGAGAGTTCAGAATGCGATACCGCACAAATCATTTGAAAATGTTATGCCAACATATCAGATGATTAAAGCAATCGTAAACACCATCAGCGATTTGAACGTTGATAAAGATCACCTTATGGTCATTTCCCCCGATGAAGGCGCAATGAACAGATGTATCTATTTTGCTACTCAGCTTGGCGTAAATCTGGGAATGTTCTATAAGAGAAGAGATTACACAAGAGTTGTAAACGGAAGAAATCCTATAGTTGAACATCAGTATCTCGGTGATTCAGTAAAAGGAAAAGATATTATAATTGTTGATGACATGATTTCATCAGGCGAATCGATGCTTGAGGTAGCAAAAAAGCTCAAGGATCTCGGTGCTTCAAGAATTTTCGTATGCACAACTTTCGGTCTTTTTGCAAACGGCCTTGATGTATTTGACGAAGCTTACAAAAACGGAGTTTTTGAAAAAGTATTTACTACCAACGGTGTATATCAGACGCCCGAACTTCTTAAGAGAGAATGGTATCAGTCAGTTGAGCTTTCAAAGTATGTTGCATACTTCCTTGACACTCTCAACCATGACCTTTCTGTATCTTCCCTCCTTGACTGCTCAGGCAAGATTGATGCCCTCCTGAGGAAAAAAGGACTCAAAAAAGACTGATTGCCCGTAACACAATCATAAAATAAAAATCTGTTTTCATATAATTAACAGAAGCAATACTTGCAAAGGAATGAACAGTATGAGCAACAAAGATTTTGACGAAAAAGATTTAATGAAAGATCTGGATGCGCTTAATTTTGACAACGCCGAAAAGACAACTGAACTTTCGGCAGAAGAAGATACGGTTTCCGATGTTCCTGAAGAAACTGATAAAAAGAAAAAAAGAGCAAGAGGCCCAAAGCGTGTTTTCTCAACTAAACAGGTAGTTCTTTTAGTTGTATTAGCCGTTGTAGCCGTACTTGCAATTGGCACCATTGTAATTTGCTCTGTTGCTGATGTAAACCCTGTTTCATATGTTGCAGGTGAAATGAGCAAGGATAAACTTGTAAACAAATGGCAAAGCCAGAGTGCTCCGGGTCTTACGGCTTATGAATTTTTTGAAGACGGCACCTACACGTCATATTTATCCACATACTCATTTGACGGCGAATACGAAGTAAAGGGTGACGATCTTATTCTTAAAAATCCGAACTCTAATCAGAGCGTAATTTACAAATACAAAATTGTTGGCGATACTCTTACGCTTACCATGACCGATTCTAACGGTACAGTTATGGAGGACCGCGAGCCTAACAAATTTGACAGAGTTGATTCGCTTAACCAAAAATCCATTCAGGATATGATTGATGATTACCGTGCTTCTGTTTCCGAAGAAAGCACTTCAGCTGAATCAACATCTGCACAGGCACAATAATCCTACACGCAAAAACTCCCGTTCATAATGAAGGGGAGTTTTCTTTTTGAGAAGCGCCAAGTTTTCCCGGGTTGCGAATCAGGATACTTAGCGCCCGATGCTTCATACAGACATTTGCTTGTAGAGGGTTCCGTTTTCACGGAGGTGTTATTCAACTCTGTATCCAGCACCAAAAAGGGTTAGTTGAAACAGTTAAACTGTTCTGTATAATGATAATATATTTTCATAATCAAATCTATATGCCGTCAGAGTATATAAGAATATATTTTTGAAAATAATATATAACTCTTTACTTTTTTATTTAATAATATTAAAATAAATTGTATACAAAATCTGAGCAAAGGAGCTATATTTTGTCAATTAATTGTAAAAAATGCAACGCCGAATTGCCCGATGAAGCAAGTATATGCCTTAACTGTATGACTCCTGTTGAAAGGCAGGAAAATGACAGCACCAAGTTAATCAACACAGATATGTCTGTTAAAGAACGTATTCGTGTATATATAACAGATATTGCTGCCAAGCTGTCTTCCCTTCCTAAAAAACATAAAGCAGCAATATTAACAACTCTTGTATTGCTTATTATGCTCATACCACTAAGCGCTTATTTGCTTTCTCCTGTTGAGGCTACTGAAAATACAGCCTCTCTTTCCGGAAGTGAAGCAGTACAGGAAAAACCGGTTTCAAGAATTGAGTCTTTTTTTGATGAAGTGCTTGGAATAACCGAAAGTAATGAAACTAAAAGCTCTTTTTCGGAACAAGCGGACGCATCAGATAACATCACTAACCCCGAAGCAGGTACAGCAACTTCATCTTCAATGTTAGAAAGCAATACAGATGGAACTGCAAATTCAACCACAAACGGAAGCGGCTCGTCAAGCAATTTAGGCTCATCAAGCAATTCCGGCTCGGATAATACAACTAACGCCGGCAATTCCGGAGAATCTGAAAATTCCGGCGCATCAGATACAAGTTCAGAACCTGTGCTCAATTATGACGATTGGGAATATACGATAAGTGATTCTAAAGTAACAGTAACTAAATATACGGGAAATGATAAAAATATTATTGTTCCTGATAAGTTTGACGGAGAAAATCTATACACAATATCAAAAGAAACTTTTAAGGATAACAGCACACTTGAGACTGTTACTTTTAAAGACAGCGTTGAATACCATAACTTGTGGATAAACGGTTCTGCTTTCAGCAACTGCTCATCATTACAAAAAATTACTTTCCCAAAAAACACAAATCTTGGAATATCCAGCGAATTTGCTCTTAACTGCCCGAAACTTTTTGACATTGAGATAGATTTCTGGCAATACCGATTTGTAAATGGCGCTCTTTACAGCAGCAACGGAAGCACCTGGTCTCTTATAGAATACTGCGAAGGATATACCGCTTCAACATACGACGTGCCTTCCTGGTGTACATTTACAAGTTATGCAAGCACAAACATTTCGAACAACAAATATCTAAAGACTATAAACATTCATGAAAATTGTTATTCAATTTCAAAGCAATGGAATTACTATGAATACCGTTATCTGGAAAATATAAATGTTGCAACAGGCAATTCTTATTATGAGAGTATAAACGGAGTACTTTATGATAAAAGCGGTTCCTCTCTGGAATTGAAAATTTATCCAGCAGGAAAGAATGACAAAACCTATAATGTGCCAGAAAACTGCACAATCAACTGTTACGGAATGAAAAAAGGATTGTTCGACAAAATTGAAACAATTGTTCTGCCCGCATCTTCAATCATATCTTCAAGCACCCTTGAAGATATATTGAAATACTACCCTAACCTAAAGACAATTAAAATGGAAAAGGGTCATTCAAAATTTAACTCATATAAAAACACTTTAGATAAATTAGTGAATGTTGTTGAATATTAGGAGGATCTATGGCAAAAAGAACTAATGATCTTATGGAAGAACTCAGCGGTCAAGACACAGATCTTGACAGATATTTTGAGGAAAATCCAACATCATTTATAAATGTTGATATAAAGGAATTTTGGAAAAAAGCTGTTGATACATCAAGCAAAACAAAATCAGATATTATAAATAAGGCAGATATGAGCTACTGCTATTTTTATGATGTTATTAACGGACGCAAAATCCCCAGTAAAGATAAGATAATAAGAATAGCACTTGCTATGAATCTTAGCCTTGACGACTGTCAGGAAGCTCTTAGAATTTCCGGTAAATCCGCACTTTACCCACGTATCAAGCGAGACAGCATTCTTATCTATGCTATCAACAAAGGATATTCCATATATCAGACAAACGATCTGCTTGCGGAGCACGGAGAGGAAATGCTTAAATGACTCAAGAGCGAAATGAATTGCTTGAATATATAAACAATTCCCTTGAAAAATCTTTTGAAAAAACAGCGGTAATAAAAGAAACAGAAAAAAGTACAATCTGTATCTACACACATAAAGAAAGCGGCAAAAAAATAGTAAAGCGCACATCGGCAAACAGAAACGATGAAGTTTTCAGATGCCTAAAAAACAGGAATATTCCGAATTTAGCAAACATACTGGAAGTTTGTTCTGCCGAGGATTATGTTGTAACTCTTGAAGAATACATAGACGGTGAGTGTTTGGAAAATATCATAGCAGACGGTATAATTGACGTTAAAACCGCCTGTACATACGCTTATCAGCTCTGTAATGCCCTTATTGAACTTCACGAAAGAAAAGTTATTCACAGGGATATAAAGCCGTCAAATATAATTATAGGGAACGACGGAGAAGCTTATCTAATTGATCTCAGCATAGCAAGAATGCAGAACTCAGAAGCCGATTCTGATACTGAATCTCTCGGAACAGTAGGATACGCTGCGCCTGAGCAATTCGGCATAGTTCAGTCAAACCGTTCAACCGATATTTATGCACTCGGAATAGTTCTTAATAAAATGATTACAGGTGTTCACCCCTCAATTACCATTCCTCCCGGTAAACTCGGAAAAATAATTGAAAAAACAACATCTATCCAAATTTCAAAAAGATACTCCGACGCATATCAACTTCAGAAGAAACTTAAACACTTTATATAATTAACTCTTGACAACCGCAAAAAGCTGTGATATTATATTCCAGTCGATATGGAGAGGTATCGAAGCGGTCATAACGAGGCGGTCTTGAAAACCGTTTGGCCAAAAGCCACATGGGTTCGAATCCCATCCTCTCCGCCACATAAAGCGGCAGATTAGTCTGCCGCTTTTTTATATTTATAAAATCTGTCATACTAACACATTTTATTGACAAGTAATTATTCTTTAAAAAAAGTGCCCATGGAGTTATCCATGAGCACTTTTTTGTTTACTGTTCCCTATCTTAATTCAGGCAAAAATTGTCATCAGCAATGTTGCAAAGACCATAAGACAAAGACCTGCAAATGCCTTTTTAGTCAACTTTTCTTTGAAAACTATGTATGAAAAAATTATAGACACAACTATACTAAGCTTATCTATCGGAACAACAACGCTTACAACACCTATTTGTATAGCGTAATAATAGCAAAGCCACGAAGCTCCTGTTGCCACACCCGAAAGGCATATAAAGGCAAGTTCTTTTTTATCAATAACTATTACCTGTCTCTGTTTTCCTTTTGCAAACACAATTATCCATGCCATAAAAAGAACAACAAAAGTACGAATTGCTGTTGCCAGATTTGATTCTACATTCTCTATGCCTATTTTAGCAAGGATTGAAGTAAGCGCCGCAAATACAGCGGATAACACCGCATAAACTATCCATTGCCTTTTCTCCTGCACATCAGCTGTTTTCTTCTTTTCTACCATAAGAAATATGCCTGCAGCAAGCAGAGCAGTACCCGCAAGTTTTATCCAAAGATAATTTGTTTCATTAAATATAATGATAGCGAGCAGCACGGAAATGACAGTACTTGATTTATCAATAGGCACCACTTTATTTACATCGCCCATTGAAAGAGCCTTGAAATAACAGATCCATGAAGCACCGGTAGCAATTCCGGAAAGAATTAAAAAAACAAATGATCTGATGCCTATTGAAGCTAAATCCCGGTATGAGCCGGTAATAAAGGTCATCAGCACTGAAAACAAAAGAACAACTATAGTTCGTATAGCTGTTGCCACATCTGAATCCGTATTTTTTATCCCGCATTTTGCAAGAACCGCAGTAACACCTGCAAAAAATGCGGACATAATTGCCGATATGATCCACATAATGTATCCCCTATTCACTAAAAATATGCGGATATATAAATCCGCCCGATTAAAATCGGGCGGCAAAATTATAATATAAAATTAAAATATCATTCTGACTTTTCTTTTTTATTTTTCTCACTAAGATACTTTATGAGCTGAATTGCGCCTATGATAGCAATTCCTATTATAAACCAAAGTATATTGAAATGATTGGGAAGAAGCGGCTGGTTTGCGGTACTTAATGTAGTTGGGCCCATAACAATAGCATAAAGTGAGCCGATCAACATCCCTACTATCATGTAAACCGTTTGACTTCTGAATTTTTCAAGACAAGTCTGAATACCTTTTACTGACAGCACAGCGCCTGAAAGAACACCCACGCCGAAAACGATTACCGCAGGAAGATATTCAAACTTAAGATGTAAAAGTTCCTTAACGCTATTTAAAATAGGCATATATACACCGAAAATAAGGAGAACCGTAGAGCCTGAAATTCCCGGCAAAAACATTGCACATATAGCAACAGCACCTGCAACAAAAATATAAACAGCGCTCGTAATAGTTAAATGAGAAAGGTCACTGACATTCTGTGAAATAGACGTATTCAAATATGAAAGCAATACAACCAAAGCTATGCCTATAGCCGTAAAAATAAGATTAAACCATTTTCCCTTTATACTTTTCCATTCTTCCTGCATAATAACCGGAATAGAACAGAGCACAAAACCTAAAAAGAGGGATGATACAGCATATATATTCTTTTCAAAAAAAGCAGTAAGCGCAAGAATTGCAAGAAGCATTCCCACTGCCCAGCCGGCAAACAACTTTAAAAGATAAATAATCGCCGTTTTCTTTTTTTCTTTGCCGGCATAAATAAGATCATGTATAGATCCTATAAAATTATCATAAAAACCAAGTATCAGCGCTATCGTTCCGCCCGATACACCCGGCACGCTGTCAGCAAGCGCCATACAAAATCCGTTTATAAGTGTTCTTATCATCATTCCCACCCCTATTTAAAACTAACATAAAATAAATACTCGTAAATTAACGATAAAATGCACTTCTATAAGAATATCACTACAGGGCTTAAATTGCAATTAAATAAGCAAATTAAATTAAAAGAATTTATATAAATATATATTTACATTCATAATTCGTTATCATAAAAGATTAGAATGGTAAATAACAGCAGTATTGAAAAAAGAATAAATTATGATTATAATAGCCACATAGGGGCTTCCCCTTTACGGGCAGAGGCAGCGTTTTGCTTTCAAGGAAAGCAGTGGCCGCGAGTCGCAGTCATACTGTATATTAATAAAAGCTTCCTCAGCATTCTTTTTAACGCTTTATTTCAGCAAACTTCGTTTGCAATACCATAAAGCTAAAAGAATACAGATTTTATTGTGCCTCTGCCCACGGTGAAATTATGAAAAACAAAAGCAGAAAAAATGATATTCAATATATTGAATGTGAAGATTATCAAAAACTTATTGAACTTTTTGATGATAGATATACAATTCAGTATTTGTATTACATTAACAGAACAAGAAAATTTCATTACAGGAAAAAAGAAATTGCCAAGAAAAACGGAGGTATAAGAAAAATACTTGTACCTGACGGCAATCTAAAAAACATCCAAAGAGCAATACTCATAAAGCACCTTGAAAATATACCTATATCGTCTTATGCAACTGCATATCACAAAGGGGCAAAATTAACTTCTAACGCTATTCCTCATTTGAACAAGAAAATCATCCTAAAAATGGATATATCGGATTTTTTCGGCAGTATTTCAGAGGACAGTGTGTATCTCAACGCATTTAATAAAAACTATTTTTCACTGCGTGTCGGAAAGCTTCTGGCTTCTCTATGCTGCTATAAAGGTTCACTTGTACAAGGAACTTCTACTGCTCCTGCTATAGCAAACATTATTATGAAAAAATTTGATGAAGCTATAGGTAAATGGTGCTCTGACAAAAATATAGTTTACACCAGATACTGTGATGATATGACTTTCTCTGGAGATTTCAGCAAGGATCTTGTTGTCAGTAAAGTTACAAAACTTCTTAACTCAATGAATTTATACCCTAACGAAAAAAAGACCATAGTTATCCCGAAAAACAAACAGCAGATTGTTACAGGAGTAATGGTCAATGATAAAATACAGGTTCCTGAAAGCTACAGAAAAGAGATACGAAAAGAAATATATTATTGCAAAAAATTCGGTGTGGAAAGTCACTTGGAACATTGTAATATTAAGCGTCAATACACAAAGCAAAGCTATATAAACCACCTGTGCGGTAAAATAAATTATGTATTGATGATAAATCCTGAAGACAGAGAATTTATAAATTACAAGCATGATGTTAAAACACTTGAGTAATCTTTTGATATTTCATAATTAAAAACATAAGCCACCGGATTTTCCGGTGGCTTTATTTTAACTAATTTTATGATATCCCTCAATTATTGCATAATCACGAGAGTTGATATGACCGTCATAGTTAACATCGTAGAGATAACCGTTTTCAACATCTTCGCGCAATTTATTGAAATTACTCTTAAATCCCTCTTCAACTGTTTCTTTGAGTTCTTGGTGTTCGTCTTTGCAAACGGTACAGCTGTAAACAAGATAAGTTCCGTCACTTTCTTCAAAATGGTGCGAATACTTATATTTATGACCTGTTGAAGGAATAACAGTATCTTCCTTAGAAATAATCTTAGTTCCCGCGGCGTCACTAAAGTACTTGCCGCAGTCACTGCAATACCAGTATTCAATATTTCCGTTTTCGGTACAAGTAGGTGCTTTATACGAAATCTTTATCAAAGAATGTGTAACACCTATTTCAGGAAAAACAAGCGTAAAAGTAAAGTTTCTGCCGTCATTAGAAGCTCCTTGACCAGGTTTTACAACGGCTTCAACCCCACCGATAACATATTCGTCTTTATAAAAGTATCTTGCAGGTCTCTCTATATCAGCCCAATTATATAAAATGAAACCGGATGGATCAAAATCTTCATCAAAATAATAGCTGTCAGTATACTGCTGTGTGAAATCAGTTGTAAGAACTACTGTAAGTTCCGGGATATCCCCTTTCTGCCACGTTTTGCCCTCAGTATCTGAATATCCGCTCCATACGGCAGAAGTTACTGCTGCACAATAGTAATCAGCAGTTCCTATATATAAACCGTTTGAAACAGCACCGTTCTCTTCAGGAACAAAAGCTATATGAAACGGACTGTTAGCCACGGCTTTTTCTGTAACAACAAGGCATGGCCCGTCAGCTATATTCCTAAGTTTAAGCGTAAAACGACCATTAATTGAATCATAAATTTCAAATTCAGAAGTCCAGTCCGAATTATATGTATCGGGAAGTTTTATTGCTACAAATCCGTTGTCCGGATCGGGAGGCTCAACAGCTACAGGTTTGCCGTTCTCCACGGAAATACTGTTTGTTATCTGAGAACTGCTGTTCAGATGCAAAACAACATCACCGGATGATTCAAAATTATTGCAGGAAAAACTGCCGCTGAAACTTGAATTAATCAAAGAAAATGTCTCCGATGGTTTGAAACTACCGCCGATATCGCTGCTTTTAGCGGTAACTGAAGCAACATCACTTATATAAAGCATTGAGCCTTTTGAATTATTAAACACAACATTTCCTGTGCCGTCGGATTGAGAATAAAGATGAGTAATTGAAATAAGGGATGTGCCGAAATCAATATTTTCAAACGTAGCAGTAACGCCGTCATCAATATTTATAGATTCATCAGGGACAAACATCACCTTATCATTCGTTGAGCTTTTAACAGTAATATTTTTTGAAAAAGCGTACATATAAACATTGTCATACTTTGAATAATAGTCATTCATAAGTATGATAGTTCCGTTATCATCAATGTTGTTCAAAGCATATGAGATAGTTTGAAGCGGCTTATCTTTTGTGCCGACATTACTATTGCTTCCGTTTAGCTCATCAACATAGAATGTTGTAAAATCACTGGTGCCAACAATATATACCTCAGAAGTAATCGTTCCTAATGTGCCGCTCGGCATAACCATTGCATAGCCGGGTTTGCATGAAACGCTTACCTGAAGCTTATTACCGCTCATACTGGCGGGAATAGTATAGGAAGATTCGTTTGAAAGAGGGTTTGTTACAGGCGGATTTTTCCATGTAAACTTAAAAACTTCCGCAATGTCAACACCGTCAATAAGGTTGCTTACAGACGGAGTAACAGTATTGCCTGGTATTAAGTCATTCTGCTCAAGAGTAATTGTGGCTTTTCCTGTAAGTGAAAAATCCTTCATAATGTTTATTTTGCAGGTTTCAGGCAGCATCTGCTCAGGCATCACACCGTAATCAATATATGTATCCTCAGTACCTATAAAATTTCCGCTGCCTGTTGTAGGTGAACGCCATAAACATTTCCCTATATTTCGCACCTCAACGGTGCCGTTGTTTTCAACAGGTCCGCATACAGTAAGTCTGCTCACAAAAGAATCTTCGGTTGTAACAATAAAGGAACCGTTAATAATAAGATTGCCTGTTTCAAAAGTACCTGTTTTCATCTCCCATGAAAGCGATACATTATCATCAATAATTATAGTTTTATCAGTATCCAGATCGCTGGTAAAACTAAAGCTGCTTGCGATATGAATATACTTTACATTATCATCTTCAAGAGCCGTTTTCAGCTGGTATTCACTGGTTACGGTTGCAGTATCTTCTGCAAATGACGTCATAGGTGTAACAGCCATTACAAGCACAAATGACAGGATAACCGCTATTGCCCGTTTAAATAAATTACGTTTCATTTTTTAGACCCTCTCAATTTCACGAAATTGAAATAATAACGCAAACACGCAAAATTCAATCAAGAATAAATACACCTGCGCACCACTATAATATCACCATATATATGCATTTTCAACAGCAATATAATTGTTATCAGGATAATAAAACACATAATATAATAAATGAAAATATACGGCAAAAAAAAGGAAAAGATCCGCACTGCTGTGCGGATCATACTTTTTTCAAATATTCACTTCAGTTTGCCGTACTCTTCATCAGTTACAGGCTCAAGCCATTCGTTAGAACTGTTTTCTGCAGGCACCTCTACGGCAATGTGAGCAAACCAACTGTCCGGAGCAGCACCGTGCCAATGCTTAACCTCAGGCGGAATATTAACAACATCTCCGGGATTTAATTCCTGAGGAGCTTTACCCCACTCCTGATAGTAACCCCTTCCGGCAGTGCACAGTAAAACCTGACCGCCCTTATGATGTATGTGCCAGTTATTTCTGCAGCCCGGCTCAAATGTTACATTAGCTATCCCCACTCTTTGAGTAGTAAGCATTTTAAGATAACTTTGCCCGATAAAATAGCTGGCAAATGCTTCATTCTTTTCGCCCAACGGAAAAATCTGTTTAAATTCATTAGCCGTCATATTTATCCCTCCGAATTAATTAATACACAAAAATAAGTGCAGCCTGAAGACTACACTTATATTATAAATATTTTATCTTATCATATCAAATACTTAGTCTTTATGATTAACAATGCTTAAAAAGCATTTTAAGCATAATAAATATAAAACAAACACCTTATATGATTTTAATAACGAAGGTAAGCTACAAAGTATGTAAGAACACTGACTTTTATATAAACAGTTCATTACTTTTCTTTACTGAGCATGCCTTTTTAATTGCTAAGGCTACAACAGACGCAACTGCGTTATTAATCTCTCTTGCGTTATTAGGACAGATTTTTACACAGCGCATACATGAAATGCACTTTTTAGAATCAGCTTTAAAATCCAAAAGGTCAATTGCCTGCACAGGGCAGTTTTCAGCACATATACCACACGATATGCAGTCATTAGTTGGCTTTGGCAACACTCCCCTGCCGCCGCCCTCTTTATACGGTCTGTTACCGGGAATTTTAGGTGCGGTATTATTACTTGCAATAATCTGCTGTGCAAACTGCTCAAGCTGCTTCTTATCTGCATCGTCAGGTCTGTTTGCGGCGTACTGAGGGAAAATGGAATGCTGAGCAACAGCTGAAATTGCCGCTTTCACATTAAAGCCGCACTCTTTTGCAGCATCCTCCATTTCTGCAAGCGTATCCTCATATGCACGATTTCCGTATACACAGACAAGCACACAGTCTGCACCGTTGCCGTTAATCTCTTTCAAGCGCTCAATTGCAACAGCGGGAGCTCTTCCGCCAAAAGACGGCATGGCAATTACTACGATATCATCTTTGTTTATTTCACATTTTGTAAAATCAGTATTATAATTGCTCAAATCAATTTTTCTAATAGAATTATTAAAACTTTCTGCAATTATTTGAGCTGCTTTTTCCGTTCCGCCGGTAGGGCTGAAAATAATTTCAACGGTATTCATAATATTATCTTCCTTTCAATTTTTACCGCACATCTCAAAGCATCCAAAGTGTTTCGGACTGATGCGGTCACAACACATATTAAAATATAATACGCTTGCGTTTCTTAAATTTTCTAATGTTTAAATATATAAAGATGAGTTTTCGCCTTAAATTGAGTTTAGGATATACATTCTAACCTCCTGAGGCTCAAGAGTTTCACTGATATTAAATGAAACTATATTTTTCTCTGATACTTTAGGTTTGCTCTCTTCCTTTAAATGACTTATCTGCTCTGCAGTCATATATTGAGGCGCTCCTATTTTTACCCAGTTATGAAATGCACAGGTGCTATTATCTATAACATATTCCGTCTGCCTGTATTCTCCGTTCAGACTTATGCTCAAATCAACAGTTGTATTTTTATTAGTAAAGACATTATCCCTTTCTGTTTCACTGAGTGCACTTCTGTCTCCGTTTTCAAAGTTTTCTTTGTAATAGCAATAGTTCCAAATGATTATCTGATAATCATTTTTCTGTTTTGTAATGATATGTTTATCAGAACATTCAACAATCTCATTTCCAAGCTTATTTAAAAACCAATACGCCCAATATGAAGGCTTTTTTATGCCGTCCGCATTCATAAGACCGAAGCCGCCGTGAAAAGGAATTTTACCCGGCCCGTTTTCCTCAAACACATCCGTAAAAGTCCAGAAACCGAGGCTGTCCACCTTGCCGAAGTTATTGGCAACATTATAAAGAATAAACGGAGCCATAAAAGGCGTATCGTGAATGAGATCTCTGGGGCTCGGGGAGGAGTTCCATTCAGTTAAATGAATTTCGGCGGATGAATAAGGTGATTTATCAACAATGTTTCTGATGTTATCCAAAAACTCACTGCAAATCTCTTTGCTTATATATCCCATGTGCTCTGTTCCCTCTTCATCCAGCGCCCAGCATGTAGGATATGGATGAGCGGAAAAAAAGTCTACAGGAAGATTTTTGCTGCTGCAAAAATCAATAAACGATTTAAGATACTGCAAATTTTCCCTGAAATCAGCGCCGCTCGTTGAAGGCCCTCCCACAAGATAATCTCCGCATACAGATTTAACTGCATCAACAGTTACTTCATACAGTATGAAATATTCATCCTGAGAGCCGCGGAAAAACGAACCGAGATTAGGCTCGTTCCACACCTCAAACCGCCATGTTTTAACCTCATCAATACCGTATCTGTTTGTTAAATGTTTAATGGTTTCTCTGACTAAAAAATGCCATTTCTTATAATCCGTGGGCGGACTGCCGTTAGCGTGCCACCAAAATACTGTATTTTTGAATTTTGCAATTTTAGAAGGCATAAATCCAAGCTCAACAAAAGGCTTGATATTTACAGACAACAGAAAATCAAATAATTTATCTATATATCCAAACCATAAAACAGGTCTGCCGTTTTCATCCTCGTCATAAACTGCCATGTCATCATGAAAAATGCCGTGAAAACGTATGTATTTAAATCCTATTTCATTTTGCAGTTCCCTTAACTGCTCCTGAAAATCCGCTCTCAAGCCTTCTCTTGCTCTTCCGAATGTTATGCATTTGCTATAATATTTATCATTTATCATACTTAACTCACTTCCCGAGTTTAACCTTTCTATTGGGATAAGGAATATTTTAACTATCTGAACGATACTCTTTTTTAATTCATGTCTGCATAGAAAACCATATGTTAATTATATCTTATGAATTATTAACTATCAAGAAAAACAAAGCAGATATATATAAATTGACGAGTGAAAAAGCAAAAGCACCAATCATATGATTGATGCTTTTTTACACTTAATAAACAGTATTAAAATTATCAAGTAATACCAAAGCCGCACTAAAATACACATCTATATTTCAATTACTTATCTCAATCGAAGAATTAAGATTTCCTGATTTTGCGTACAATCTGAATGTTTCATCTTTGTTTGCTTTAACTATAACGAGTGCCTTTCCGTGAAACGCGTTAATATTACTTTTATCGGAATACTTGCTGCTGTCCGTATCTGATGAATTTCCGTTGTCAACGCCGATTATTTCGCCGTTTCCTTCAATACTGAATTCAATACGTTCATTGAAATCATCAGTGATAATTCCGTTTGCGTCTTTAATATCCACATTTATGTAGTAAAGACTATACTCATCAGATGATACACCATAGTTATTGCTGTACTGGTACTTTGAAAGAGAAATTTGGGAAGCTTCAGATGAACTTATAAGTTCAGTTCTTCCGCTAACTTTTTCAAAGCGTGTATCAACTGTGCCGTCCTCATTTAACGCAACTGCATAAATAATATAATCTTTATATTCTTCATACGGAACATTCCATTCAAGCGCCATTTTATATATTGCGTTTTCATCAGAATTCACATTATACTCTCTGATTCCGGCACTTGATTTAAGTGTGTTAAAATTCTTTGCTCCTAATGAAATATAATCACTGTCATCCGCATTCTTTTTTGCCCTGAGTTCAACAGCTTTAGCATTTGTATAGCATACAACAAGTGCGTTTCCGTTGCTGTCAAGCTGATTTTCATTTAGATCCCAAGTCGGCAAAAGATGCAGTACGGGCTGATCATCTGCATCTCGCCACTGGCTCTGATAAAAATAGTATATATCCTTTTCAAATCCCGCCGTATCGGTAATACCGAAATAAGAGGAAGTCGGATAAAAGCTCGGGGAATTATCAGTAAAAGGCGTTGGCTCGCCAAGGTAGTCAAATCCCGTCCACACAAATTCTCCCAGTACATAATCAAGCGATATATCGTACTGCCAGTCAAACATAGCGCTGTTTGCCCAGCTTGCTACCTCGTTATCATATGATGACATTTGGCTGTATTCAGAAGCATAAGTATCAGTATTATAATCGTTCTTTATAGTATAAGGATGAAAATATTCACCTCTGCTGCGCAAAGCGGAAGAGGATTCTGTTGAAAGCATTAAAATGTCAGGATAATCTTCATGCGCTTTTTCAAAAGTGCCTGCGTCAACATAGTTGACACCCGCTACTGATATGTTGCTTTCGTCTCCGTCGTTCTTACTGAAACCGCGTATTACTTTTGCCCAGGAGTTATCTATTCCTGTTCTGATATCGTCCTCAGCGTAGATTTTCTTTCTGCCGCTAAGTTCAAAAGGATCAAGTTCTTCAACATATGAAGACAGTTTGCGGGAATTTTTAGCGCTGTTTTTTCCCTGAACCTCGTTACCCAGTGACCACATGATTATACACGGATCATTTCTGTCTCTTTTCACCATGGATTTTATAACAAATTCTGCCCATGTGCACTTTTCCGCGCCTATCAGATTAAGATTTGTACCTTTAAGTTTTTTGTTGAAAATATCAGAAAAGTCATACTCGTTTTTTGCACCCTCCCAGGTATCAAAAGATTCCTCAATCACAAGGATGCCCATTCTGTTGCAGAGTTCAATAAGATCTTTTGAAGCAGGATTATGAGAAGTGCGTATAGCATTAGCGCCCATCTCTTTCATTATTTCAAGCTGACGCTGAATAGAGTCTGTATAAGCCGTAGCGCCCAATGAACCCTGATCGTGATGCAGGCAGACGCCTTTCAGTTTTGTAGGAACACCGTTCAAAAGAAAACCTTTTTCACTGTCGTAATCTATCCACCTGAAGCCAAATTCAGTATCGTAGGTATCAATAACAGTATCATCTGTATACACAACTGTTCTTGCTGTATACAAAACAGCATTTTCAGTAGACCATAACTCTGGCTTTTCAACATTCAGGTTCATTGTTTTTACAACACTTTCACCTGACTTTACGCTGAACTTTTCAGATTTCGATTCGGCTACAAGTGTTCCCTGCTTGTCATATATTTCATTTATAACATAGATATTCTGCGATTTCGTTGAATTATTTCTGATTTCGCTTTCCACACGCACTTCGGCACTTTTGTTATATGTAGAAGAAAGATTTGGTGTGGTTATATAGGTTCCGTCAGTAGCTACATAAACAGGTTCAGTAACATTTAAAAACACTTTTCTGTATATTCCGCTGCCTGAATACCAACGGCTGTTCGGCAACTGATTAATTACCAAAACAGTTATTTCAACATCCTGTCCATTCTTAAAATATTTGCTTATATCTATATCAAACGAATTATATCCGTACAGATTTGAAGCAACTTCATCACCGTTAACGAAGACATATGAACGCATATACACACCGCCGAAAGAGAGAATAACATTCTTTCCTAATATATCTTTTATTTCATCGGCTTTTAATATTTTATTGTACCAGGCAACACCTCCGGGAAGAGATGCGCTTTCATTTTCCGTATCAAAATCCTTTGTAAATTCCTGTTCAATGCTCCAGTCATGAGGCAAGTCAACAGTTTTCATATTTTTTATCTGTTTAAAATTTTCGATACTATATGAGCTGCTATCCTTGCTTTCCAAAGTTTCAAGATAAAAATCCCAGTTTGAGTTCATGTCTATAACCCGTCTTCCCGTAATGTTTCCGATTTCAAGCAAACCATTATCATTGCCTGATGTAAAATCACAGCCTGTGAGAATACCTGTCAAACCCATTATAACACACAGTAAACAAATCAAAGCTTTTCTCATGTTGAAAGGTCTCCTTTTCTATGCTATATTAAGAATATCACAGTATTGCCGCATTTAATATCTATATTATCACAGAAAGAGTGTAATATATCACTATGAAACAAATTGAATATGATTTTTGGAAATACTCCTCAAAAGATACTCCGTTAGATGTTATTACCGTTGGAGAAACGTTTTGCGATAAAGATTATAAAATAAGCAGGTCAGAATCCGACCTTCATGCTTTTGAATTCATATTAGACGGGAAAGGCTGCCTTGATATAAACGGTCAGCATCTTACACCCCAAAAAAATGATATTTTTTTGCTGACAGAAGGCAGCAATCACTGCTACTATGCCGATAAAAATGATCCGTGGCACAAAATTTATATCATTTTCAGAGGCAGAATGGCTGATGAATTTATAAAATGCTATCTTCCTGAAAACACATATTTATATAAAGATTGCGATATCGAATATATTTTCAGAGAGATACTTAAAATTGCATCAAACGCTTTATTCACTTACCCCCAAAAAGTTGATATTATCACACTGGAACTGGTGAAAATATTTTCGTATCTTAGAAACAGAAACCACCTTATGAACACAGATACGGCAAGCGAAATCAAGCAAAAGCTTGATTACTACATTGACAAACCGTTTAACATGGATATTCTTTGCAGTGATCTGAACTATTCAAAAAATCACATAATAAATGTATTTAAAAGCAAATACAAAATCACTCCGTACACTTATTACAACCAAAAAAGAACAGAAGCCGCAAAATACTATTTAAAAAACACACAATTGAATCTAAAAAGCATCGCGCAGATACTGTGTTATACAGATACGAATTATTTCTCTAATTGTTTCAAAAAAGAAACAGGGCTTACCCCTACTCAATACAGAAACAGCACTTTAAAACAAAGCAAATAAATATCTAAATAACAGTAAAATTCAAATCAAGGAACGCTTTTCATTTTTTATATTTCAAAAATGCTTAACATATGTTCTTTAAAGCTTATTTATTAACTTATTTTATATCAAAAAGAGAGAATGTTTTGTTAACAATTTCAGTACTTCCAACACAGGTATAATTGATTTTAACTTCTGAAAAATCATCTGAGAAAGAACCTTTTACAGTTGATATTTCGTAATCTCCTATCTGTTCAAAAGCACCTGTGAACTCCTTATAATAATCCCCTTTGTCAATAATATTCTGAACAATTAATGTTTTGCTGTCTGATCCATTTGCAGATGTACCTATATAAGCAATCATTTCCTGTTCCGCGCAAACTACATACGTAAAATCTTCGGAAAAAATATTCTTTTCGGCATTGTAATATGTATGCTGAACAATACCTGTGCCCTTTCCTTCCTGTATATCCACAGTAACTTTGTTGAGCATAGTTATAGAAATCGGCTCATCTGTAGTTATTGTTCTTACAAGTTCACCTTTGCTATTATAGATTTCTAATGTTTCAGATAAAGTATTGTCATATAATTTATAATAATCGCTGGATTCAATAAGGCTTCTTTCAATTGCCCTTCGTTTTTCGTAATAATAGAAGCGTTGCTGTTCTCAGACACAGAACAAGCTGTAAGCAATAACAAAAGCAAGCACATTACAATGCAGTTGAGCTTTTTCATATGCTTATCCTCCAAATGAATTCTTGTTTATAATTATAAAGAATCCTCTTTAAAATCAATAGTTTCACAAACAATTGTTTCTATTTCTTTTCATTATCAATATTGCCTTTATGAGTTTTCCTCGTTATGCTTTTTTTGCATATACGTTTTTTTCCAAGTAAATCCAATAATAACCATAGGAACAGCAGCGAAAATCAAAGTCGTTATGATATCGATATGTTTTTCTTTTGTATAAGTGTCACTCACATCGTAAAGAATTTTTTCTTCTCCGTTTTGCATTGTAACGCAAAGATAAGGAAATGAACCAAATCTGCCTGAAGATGTTTTTCCTGAACTTGTTTTCAAAGTATATTTTGCACCATTTACAGTACGTTCTGTTGCGCCTAAAACATAATTAAAATATTTTTCGTTTTCAATACTTTCTATATACGATCTAACAACTTTTATATTTCCGTTTCTATCAACAATTACATCTGCTCTATCGCGAACAAAATATATTTCAATATCATCACCGTTCCACTCAAAACCAAAAGCACCATTACAGTTAAAATTAATTCTGTAAAGGAAAGTCATGTCTTCCGAATAAACGCATATGCGTTTTCTGTTTTGATTTTCACTGCCAAGCGCAATCAGACCGTCTTCATTTACATCAAAACAAATTATCGGTTTTTCTTCTGATTTTGTTTCAAACACATTTATACAGGCATTTTCAATTAACGAATTTTGCTCGTCTTTCGGCATTTCTTCAGTTTTCATTCCTCCGCCATAAGCAAAAACCAACTGATTTGAAGTCACCATGCAAAGAAAGGTAAAAAGTATAATTGCAATTCTTAAAGTTTTCATTTCAGTTCTCCGTAATTTCTATTAAGAATTTCAAATAAAATCATACACAAGTATTACAGCACCGTATATTTCTGCTTTAGTTTAAAGAACAACACATTCAACCATGCTTGTGAGTGCAGATATACATTTGAAGAGTAAACGAAAATAAAGATTACAATTTTATATTTGATCTTTGATGTTTTCATTTGACTGCATAAGCATTTGTTGCAAATCTCGTTCTTTTTCTTCTTTGTTTTTCTTGTATTTCTTTATAAGTTTTACAACACTAACGCATAATAAGGTGAGAACAAAGGCAACAGCAAAAATATCAAAAATAGATTGCAACGTGTCAGTTACAAAATATTCACCGCTAACGTCGTAGAGTATTTTTTCTTCTTCCCCCGGTTTTGTAACTGATAAAATAGGAAATGAATTTGGCTCTAATATGGTGAAGCTAACGGAATAGTTTTTTAAAGAATATTTTTTTCCGTTTATATTTCGTTCAGTAACTTCAAGAACGTTATTAAAGTAATCGCTATTTTCAATGTCGTCCGTGTACGACCTAACACTTTTTATGTTTCCGTCGCTATCTACTATTACAGCATCATGACTGCGAACAAAATATATTTCAATATCATCACCGTTCCATTCGAAACTAAAAGCGCCATAACATATAAAATTGATCCTATATAGAAAATCCATATTTTCTGTATAAACACAAATGCTTTTATTGTTCTCTATTTCAGTTCCGAGAGCAATCAGTCCGCTTTCGTTTACATCAAAACATAGGATTTTTCTTTTTTCAGGTTCGGTATCAAAAACATTTATACACGCACCTTCAATAACAGATTCCTGCTCGTCTTTCGGCATTTCTTCAGTTTTCATTCCGCCGCCATAAGCAAAAACCAACTGATTTGAAGTCACCATGCAAAGAAAGGTAAAAAGTATAATTGCAATTCTTAAGGCTTTCATTTCAGTTCTCCGTAATTTCTATAAAGAATTTTTAATGAAATCATATACAAGTATTACAGCACCGTATATCTCTGCTTTCGTTTAAAGAACAACACATTCATTTAAACTTGTAAGTACAGACATACATTTGATAAGTAAACGAAAACAGTGTTATCATTTATATATTATCATTACCTACGCAACGTAACCAGTATTTCCGATACGCCAATCAAAAAATTCAGATAAATTAACACAAATTATTTTTTAATAATCATATATTTGTTTGAGTTAGCAGGGTGAAATTTGTTTATAACAACTGTTTATGTTATTGTCATTTAAAACAACAATAGTTTCGGGGCTTCCGTATTTAAGTTTCGGCAGTTGTTTCATAAACCTATCCAAAAGTCCAATCTCAGTATGTATATAAAAGTAGCAATGTTGACTACTATAAGTTCCACAATCATCTATTTCCAAATACACTTCAATTAAAACATGACCTAATTCATCTTCATGCATAAATTGCAAAGAAATGCGCGCAATTGAATGATTACCTTTTTCTACATTCTCCCAAAAAGTTTCATTTGATTTATTATTAAGAAATTGATCTATTTGATAAATCAAATCATCGATTAAGTAAAAGGATACATATATCTTAGATGTTACTGTTAACACTTCAGAAGAGCATTTTACTCTAAGCATAATTAAATCATAATCTTGATATTGTTTTTGCATTTCTATAAAATCGTTCAAATTAGCCGCTCTTGTATCTTAATTTACAATTTAAAATCTTCTAGTCATCTTAATATTTATCAACTGATCCCAAATCTAAAAACGATATTAAGATAATACAATTCAGTTTCTGTTTAATAATTAAGATGAATGATATGATTGCCAATGCATACTTTAATAATTATTAGAATTCATATATTCACTTAAACGTAAGTTCTATACCGTTTACAGTAACAACATAATCTGAATCAAAATCTGCGATATAAGCTACATATTCTTTGGCTGGTGCATTTTTGTTAGAGATTTCAATAAATTCAGTTCCTTGTTCATCGTTAAAGAAAGCTTGGGAAGCACTGGTATAAACAAATATATAATCATCACCCGTTGACTTGTGACGATAAACTGTGGCTGAGTTGCCGTTATTAAGCGCCTGTGCCAGTATTACTGTATCATATCCTAAACTAATTTTCCATGAATCTGATTTATCATCTTTCAAAATGATGGACAGATTATTTGTGCCAAAATTGTCTGCAATGATCATAGCAAAGTTTTCTCCATAAACAGTTTGTTCTGGAGTTCCCACTTGAGAATAGCGATACGCCGACTCGGGCGTCTTAAAATTAAAAAACAAATTATCAAAAGGGATGAAGAATAAAACAGTAGTAAGAAAAATAGCTACAACAGCACTGATTTTAATTCTATTTTTTCCTTGACTGATTTGCCTTTTTTTACTTTTTAAAACAGCAAAAATAACAACAAAGAATATACACCCTATAACTAAACGAATAATTCCAAATATCATAATTTATATCTCCAAATATCCATAAGAAGGTGCAAGCTGATAATTATTTGCTCCTTGTCCGGAATTAGCTACTGCATGCATCAAAAATATTGTTAATAAATTTATATCCAAAATGGTATATGTCTTTTGTGACTAGTTACTTGCCTTATCCCATTTGATCGTATAACCCTCAATTTCTACTCGACATTTACCTGGATTCAATCTGATTGCATAACCGTATGCAGTATCGGCTTCTACATATGAATGAGAAAGTCCTATATTATATAGACCTAGAGATAGGTCAAGTTTAACCTTATTAATATTGAATTTAACTCCAACTGTTGAAGGACTAAATTTATTTGATACTTCAAAATTTCAATACCAACAAACAAGCTTTGAAGAATTCGGACCAGACACAGAATTAATTTTTTTACACCAGTTCTTATTGAGAGTGGAACCATAACATTACTACAATATGCGAACATATTTAACTAATAACATCTTGACCTGTATAGACAAATTCATCAGCGTTTATAAACCTGCCAATTTCATCGCAATAATACCTGGAATTAAGATAATACAATTCACTTTCGGTGTCATAGTAATAACTGCGGTATGTGAGAGAATGAGAATTGCAATTTCTGTGTTTCCGGTTATATCAAATTTACAAAATTGAAAATACTATTTTTATAATTCATAGCATTTCGACAATAATGTATTAATATACAAAACACTTAGCAAAAGTTTATAAATACAATATAATTGAAATCTACAATGTTTATCACATAAAAAGCACTCAATATTATTTGCTTTGCATATCGATATTGTCAACTTATTAACAATAAACTAGTTAAATATTAATAATACAATTATGTTTTTTCTAAAATGTAGATGTCAATAGTTTATATAATTCGTATATATTATTACCAACATCATCTACAGTTGAACACAAAGATGCTTGAAGTCTGCAAAAGTGTCTATCTATTGAAGATATTACCCAAGAATATGACAATGAATAAAAATCCACTTCCCCATCAAAGCTTTTTACATGTACTTCTTTTCCGTTCATTTTAACTTCACAATATATATAACACTGATATCCGTTTTCAAATGGTAGCCGCTCACACGAATATTTATTTTTAAAAGAATTTGCCCATCTAATTCCAACTTCTAATGAACAATCATAACTATTAAATACATCTTTATAAGAATCAATAATTTCTGAATATATTTTTAACATTTTTGATTCATGATTAATTATAATTTGGGCTTGTTCTGGTTTATATATAAAATCCATTAAAATCGTCTCCATAATAAAGTCCAGTGTTTAGAAGGTTTAACAAATGATGTTGGACCGTTTAAGATTCCATTATTATGCGAAGTGTTTTGTTGCCAATACCACCACATTATGTGGACCACTTTTATGTGGAGAATGCAATTCAATTGACCTAGTTGTGAAGCTCCCATTTGTTTTTTTAACTTGATATTTCACCCCTAAATATCCATTACCTGATTTATTTGCCGCATTTAATCTACCGATTTGCTGAACTTTGATTCCTTTTAAAGCAATAGTAGTAAAAGATAATCCAGCAGAAATGCCACCCCACATAAATCCATAGGCTGCACCACTGACTGCGCTTTTGAGCACTGACTTACCGGCACCTTTCCAACTACCAGTAGTAATTCGATGCTCTACAGCACCGATACCAGCTCCAACAGCCGCGCTAGCAACAGCGATTTTAACTGAAGCAACAAGAACAGGTACTGCCGCACCACCAGTTGCTACAGTTGCTGCAACACCTATTCCTATTGCAACAGCTTCAATAGCAACTTTTGTAAGATTTATAGCCCATTCAGACCAATCACCTGTATCATCCGACAAAGTAATTGGATTATTAAAACAATAATTATACAAATCATACTGCACCATATTTTCATGTCCAGCATTAATTACTTCAGAACCATCAACGTTTATAACCTGCCTATTTCAGCAGAATAATACCTGGAATTAAGATAATAAAATTCGCTTTCGGTATCATAGTAATAACTGCGGTATCTGAGGGGATTGAGATATGCAATTTTTGTATTTTCCGTTATCCCCTCTGATTTACCCTAAGCGTCATAATAATTTGATTTACTGTTCCGTATGCATTAACTATTGCGATAATATTCGACTATTCACCAAACCAAATACGCAAGACTCTGCCATCTTGCTTTTGAATTGCTATGCTGAAATCACCACCAACAATATTTTCTTTGCTATCCGTACCAAAAGATACAATCCAAATCTCATCTTGTTTATCAAAAAACACAGACTGAGGGGTAAAATTGCTCATGCTTTGGCTTTTATCTATTCCGTTATATACTGCAGTGGCAATCGCAACTGCTGCTTCTTTTGTAGGGACAACATCTTCTGTATATGTACCCGTCTGTTCACTCCAATTTTTATCATAATAAACTCCTTCTTCATAGTTCAAATTTTGAACATCTTCATGAGTATTACAAGAAGTAAATATAAATAATGTTAAAAACAACATCATTGTTGCAACCATTCTTTTCATACTTATACCCTCATTATAGTGGTAATTCTATATTTCCACAACAAAATCCAAGCTCATTTTTGATTTGCAAATATTTTGTTATATTACCGTTTGAGTATGAATATGTGTTTTTTCTGCCTGCCAGTTCATTATTTACACGAACAAATTGATTCAAACTGTCATACTCATAATTGTTGTACTTGTTCCTTTTGATGTTTTCAAACCGAAAAGAAATTAAGGTGTTACGTCACTTTTGAAATATACTTCAAATAATTCAATATGTTAGAATTTCGTCGTATCAAAAGATAAAAGAAAAATGTAAAATTAATCTGTTTTACATACTTTAATTTGTTTAACATATCCAATAATCTATATATAAATACAGTTAAAGTTAATAAATTGTAGGTAATAATATATTCCGTATCTTTTGATTTGCATTTGTCAAAATAAAAGAAATATGAAAATTTTATACAGCTTAGTCTCCAACCATTTATTTCAGATTTCGATAAGAAATCTTCTAACTCATTAATTTTCCATAGTGGATAATATTTTAATATTCTCATTTTGTAATCCAAACAACTTTCTAAATAAATTCTTTAAATTGGTAGAAAAACACTGAAAAAAGATTCAATCGCAAATAATGTGCCTTAACAATATTAAAACTCTTGATGCCCATCATCATAGTTTTAACTTATTTTTTATTTCACCTCTATCTACGGATACTGAGGAATTAAAATTTGAGATATTTGTATTTTTGCTTATATCTTCAGCCATAACAAAACGTGATGTATTTCAAATTATTTTCTTATTTTTTCCTTTGAAATGTACAACTTTTTCAAAAGATTTTTTATATACCATTTTTGAGGCAAGCTGCTGGCATTTCCGTAATATGGTTTGGCTGTATAAAGAGTTTTGGTGTCTATTGCATATCCCGCCCGTATTTCATATTCGTGTGTTGGGTAAATAATATACACTTCTTTCAGGCGAGAGAAAAAAGCATCTGACACTGTATCTACGCAATGTATGGAGTTTACATAAATGTGAAAATTTCTATATAATGATAATTCCCTGATAAGCAGATTGACTGTACATGATACTTCAGTCAAAAACTCTTCATCATCCAAGCCTTCGGGAAAAGCAATTATGAAAAATTTGGTATCTAGCCATATATGCTTGTAATAAATAAAGAGATGATCACGCAGATATTCGTTATCCAGTTCATACAATTTATATTTTCTACGTTTAAGTTCCGAAACTACTGTAGTTTTCAGTTCATTATAATTTTCATATTCAACATGGACTTCATACGGTTCATCATATGCTTTACCACGTATAAGGCTTAACCATGCTTCTTTCGGAGCAAAAATAAGTAACAATATTAAACCAATGCCAAAAAAGCAAAATATTCCATACACAATGCCTAAATATATATTAATAAACTCTTTTGTGTCCGGCAAAGGGAAAACACATGGAATAAATAATCCGACAAAAAGAGTAGCAAGCTCTAATACACTGAAAGCTTTTATTAGATTTTCATATTTTTTCATTATGTATAACTCTACTTTCAAACTTATTTTTATTCAAAAAATGCATATTCAAAAAAGCTTCTTTTTTATTTTATTATTTATTATTGTTCCTGAAGAAGTTTATTGATTGCATTTTTGATATTTTCCGGCATGATTTTTTCAGTACTAAAAATAATTGAAAAATCACTGCTATCAGAATATGAGAATAGAATATCAGCATAACCATTCAAAATATAATCAATGTTGTTATGCTCCATATATTTTGAATGATATATAACATATTTGCTCCATTCTATTTTAGGATCAAATATAATAATATCTAAATAATAATCTAACACAATCGGCAGTATCTCACATAGTGCAGAGTTTGATTCAATTTTCGCTACAGAAAGATATTCATTAATTTCTTTAAATTCGCCGTATTCATCAAAAAAATTATTAATCGATCTCTTATAATGCTTGAAATGCCCATTTGGTATATTTATACCATCTGTTCTATAAAAGCCAAAATAAATCTCCTTTTTATTAAGAAGATTATTTAGAATTTTTTCAACAATCAAAAAGCATTTCGAATTTTTCCTAATATTCTCAATTCTAATTTCATAAATACTTTTCGAATATTCATGTTCTTTAATATACATTTTGTTTGACATATTATCACCATTAGTGTCATAACGAATACAATTATTACATAACAGTTCAAAGATCTTAAAATATTTATATACAATAATTAATTTTGAATACTCAATACGACATATCAATTTATTTTAGCCAATTACAGTGCAATCCCTCGATTATCCTTAAAAGTATTTTATTTTTTCTTAGGCATCCTCTTTATCTTTCCTGCAAACAGTGCTTCAAAATCTTCAATAGTTCCACTGGTCAGCAAATCCTTTTGGCAAAAAAACGATAAGTATATTTCCCAAATGGAAATACTAAGTAATAAAAATCGCCAAAACCCCTAACTTCTTTTACATCTTGAATAGTTCTGCTTCCTACTAAAGCATTGCTTTGGCATATAATAATATCGTTTTCAATATACACTCTTCTTGGGGTAATTTTTTCTTTTTGTGTTTGAATCTTTGGTAACATATATATGATTACAAACAGTATAATGGATAGTATAATTATTTTCGGCTCAACAATATATCCCCTATAAAAATATGAAAATAAATAAATAAATAACAGAAAATCCAGGAATACAAGTATACATAATAAATAATCTCTGCAATTTTACAATTTAGTTGCAAAAACATTTTGCGAACTGCATGCTAAACATTTTTTAAATTCAATCGTTATATTTACCTCCATATGAAATTGAAATGTGATGTTTATTCATTTTTTCATTCTATTGGTTCTAATTCAACAAAACAAAATGGTCCTAATACCATAGCTTCTAAATTATACGCTAATATACCTATTGCGGCTTTTTGTAATTAAGTTATTATCAGCAGTGGAACATAGAGAAAAAATTCATGTTCCACTGCTCTTTTATAAACTAATATTGGAATGCAACTAAGCTTGAAATATATTTTTTTTATAAATTTTAGAATGTTTTATAGAATTATTGTATAAAAATAAACAATTGACACTTATGTCGAAATATTAATCTAATTTTTTTGGGGACTTAAAAAATATTAAGACTAATTTTATCAAAACAATTGCAATAAGTAAAACAACACCTATAAATACAATAATTGTTTTAATAAATTGGTCGCTGTTTACATCATAAATAACAGTTGTACTTCCATCAGAATCTGTTTTAATCAGTTGAGAATAAGAAGATGCAAAGACATTAAAAAAAGGCCCCATATCATTTTTCAGACGATACTCACTTTCGCCTACAATACGCTTATTAGAAAACACAAAATAGTTCCAGTAAGAATTATTTTCTGCTGTAATCGGTATCAATTTAAGTTCTAAACAACTTCCTTTTTGATCAAACATAGCGGCTACATCACTTCTTACAAAATATATAATCAGATTATTTTCGTCCCACTCTATACCATAACTTCCGCTACAGTTAAAGGTGTATCCGTACAGAAAATCACCGTCTGATGAATATATAGATACTATTTTTTTATCTAATGTTTCTGAACCTAAGGCAATCAATCCATCTTCATTAACATCAAAGCACAAAACCGAATAGCTTGGAGGCTGCTCTGTTATCAAATTCAAATCAACATTCTTTAAAAATGTTTGCTGTTCTTCCGATTCCATATTATCTGTTTTAAAACCTGTATCCATTGCAAAAGTATATATTCTTCCCGTGCTCAAAAATGTTAGAATAATTAAAATTATAGTAATAATTTTTCTTATATTCATTTCTACCACTCCATAATTTTAATATAAATACCTTATGCAACATTATAAATTTTAATTTGTTTATCAATCAGTGGTTAAGTATCTGAATTGTTAACAGAATTATAGTACACATATATAAATAAATTTTTTTAGTAAAGCGCCACCACCGATATATTAATATTTCGTTTTTTTAAACTTAGTAAATTTTAAGACTACTCCCGCCAACACAATTGTAACAAGTAAAAAAATACCTATAATTTCACTAATTGTTTTCACAGTTTGTTCGCTGTTGACATCGTAAATAACAGTTGTGCTTCCATCAGAAGCTGTCTTAATCAGTTGAGAATAAGAAGAAGCAAATACATTGAAAAGACCTATATCATTTTGAACACAATAAGAATTTTCTCCTTGGGTTATACATTTTTTCCTAGATATATGATTCCATAAAGAATTATTCTCAGAATAGCTTTCATCGGCTTTTATCATATTAACTAAATTACCGTCCAAAGAAATCTCAACAATTATTGAACCGCGTACTAATAACAGCAGAATGTTTCTTCCGTTCCATTGCACATAAAATGAGCCATCATTAGTGAACTCATAAAAATTGAGAACAGTTTTCTCTTCTACAACCGCAACTTTATTTCCATCAAAACCTAAAAGTAATTTATCATCATCAGAAACATCAAAACTTACAATTGAAGAACCAATGTCATTTAAAGGTACCGAATCAACTGAGCTTTTAAAATTTATATATTGCCATATTTGTTCTTTTTCATTTTCCGATAAATCTGTTATCTTAAATCCATATTCTTTAGTTGAGGCATATACAGTTGTACTACAACTAAATGTGAGACAAACTGATATCAAGAACACGGATATAAAATATCGCTTTAACATAATTGATCTACCATTCCTTAAAATAATATATTGCAGCGTAAAAATATATGGAGCTATACAATACAATGGAGTTTTGGCTCATAATAATTACTTTAGTTTTATATTTGAAATGCCTAATATTTTCAAAAACTTTTTTCGCAACTTTTTTATCTGAGATATACCAAAACTTCCATAGGGTGATTTTCCTATATAAAGAGTTCTGTTATTAAATGAATATCCTGTTTTTACTTCAAAATCATAACCGGTGTATGCAAGATAGGCGCTCTTAAGATGCTCATAAAAGGCATCTGATGTCTTGTCCACGCAAAGAACAGAAGTAACAAAGGTATAAAAGTTCCACCATTTAACTTTATTATTTAAGGTTATATATAACAATTCGGAGACTTCATCAAGAAATGGTGAAAGCTCTTCTTTGTCGGCATAAATTATCATATAAATGCGAGTTGTGAGTCCAAAATATTTATAATAAATAAATATTCGGCTTCTGTTATATTTGTTATTTGGTTCGTATCTTTTATATTTTTTTCTTTTTAATTCTGATATTATTTTAGAATTTATTTCATCAAAATTATAATATTCTGCACTAACTTTATACGGATCATCTGTGTCACTAGCTTTAAAAAGATTGTTTCTAAGTGATTTTGGCGCAAAAATCATCAACACTAAATAAGCAATTACAAAAAATCCGAATATTCCGAACATAATGCCTAAATATCTATTAATGAATTCTTCTGTATATGGCAAAGGAATAACAAATAGAATAATCAGTCCAATAATAAGAGCAGCAAGTCCAAGCACTAAACACAATTTTATAAGATTTTTATATTTTTCATTATTTATAATTTCCTATTATATGTATTTTCAAAGTAATTACCGTTACATCTGCTAATGCGATAATGTCTTTCTGCAAATTCTTGACATAATAATATTCTTTTCATTATGTACGGAGCAGGATTCAACACTTATATTTTAATTTTCTAATTATTAAATCTCTCAGAAGCTTGATTTTTTTCCTCGCTAATAATTAGATCAATTTCTTTATTTAACCAATTTTCATAACTAACTATCTGTTTCTTATACATTGATTTTGTAAAAAAGTTTTTAATCGAATCCTCATCTCTTGAATTAGGAATATCAAAAGGAATATCTTTACACGACGCATTAAGAACCCAAAATTCCATTAATTGTAAAAGTCCCTGTAAGCAATCATCACACATATTGTTAAGAATATTTTTAAGCTTAAACGCTCTCCACTTTCTTTCTTGCAATATATTATCTGATTTCTCATTTTTAGCAAATTGACTAATCAGGCTTAGGATTTTAGTTTTATCCTCTTTTTCGCATATTAGTAAAACAATCTCATCAACCCACTCATCATCGTCATTTAATCGGTCAATAAGATAATCAAAAAGTTCAGCACAATTTAATTGAACAGGTATCTTTGATGTTCCATATAATCCTATATAAATTAGTTTCCATGTTATTTTAAAGCCCATTTTTTCAATTAATTTAAGTTTATTCATGACATAATCAGAATCCCTTTTCAACTATGTGTACAAGTGCAAACATTTAATAATAAAATTTATTGTAATATTTCGCTCTCTCCATTTACAATCATTTTGTTTAGGCATATTTATCTTCCACAGTCTAAAATAAAGCTTTTCTATCTCCGTATATACGAAAGCTCTGTAATGCAGCTTATTTTTTATAATAAAATCCATCAAAATACAAATATTCATCGATCAAAATACATTTGAGTTCGTCACCCTATATATTTTCGATAAACCCCATAAAATTGTAATCGCTATATTCCAAAAGTTTCTCTGATATAATTTCTTTTCTATTTTGAGCAATATTTAAATGAATTTTTGCATTCAAGTATTATAAGCAATCAACTATGAAGAACACACCAAGAGTCTGTAAGCTAAAAGCTAATAACGTATTACAACAATGTTTATATTAATTCTTTTTCTCAAATTTTTTCATATCTTCAAATGATATATACATATTGCATTCAGGACAATAAAAACATTTTGTTCTGAATTCAACATCTCCGACCATAAACGTATCGCCAAGTAAAAAGTCATATTCTTTCGCCTTAAAAGAATTAGAATTAACAATTTCACTTTTATATTTTATTTGAAGTTTTGTTTTGCATTTGGGGCAAAGGTGCTTTTTTATATATACATAAAATGGACTTGCATTAAAAATATATTTTACAGCTTTTGTCAAAGTTTATATCTCCTCTTGTCTGATTTCAAATACAAAACCATATACACATTCACATTGAAAGTTATTTTTTATTTTCACTCTGTTCTAAGGCTTGTCTTATTATGTCAGCAACACGTTTGTCATCCCTGTTTTTGTTTTCTAAATTCTTTTTAAACTGTTTTGCAATACTAATTATTGCTACTATTAGAACAATTAATATAACACCTAACCACAAAATACTATAAAACAACTGTGAATTTCCAACATCATAAATTACGGTTTCTACTCCATTTGGAGTTGTTTTTATAAGTCTTGAATACGATGACTGCAATAAGTTTAACAGACCCAAATCATTATCAATTTTATAATCTATACCGTTCACTTTGCGAGTTTGTGAAAATACAACATCATTCCAATATGTATTATTCTCAGCAGTATCTTTTATAGAAAACACATTAAAAACTGTTCCCTGAGAATCAATATTAAGTCCAATTGATCCACGAACGAAATAAACATTTAAACTATCTTTTATCCATTCAATTCCAAAACTTCCGTCAACCTCAAATTCAAAAGCGTATTGAAAAACGCCATCATCAGTATAAACACTTATAGTTTTTGCGCTATGATTTTCACTTCCGATTGCAATCAGTCCGTTTTCATTTACATCGAAACATTCTATTGAATCTTTAGCTGTTTCTGCGTTAATACGCTTAAATGGAATACCGGCGATTATTTTTTCGCTTTCATTAGTTGTTAACGGTTCAACATCAAAACCATTTGTCATTGAGTAAGCAGTAAACATAGAGTTTAGCATGACAAACAGTGATAAAAATATAATCATAAAAGTTTTGGTATATTTCATATCAACCTCCGCAAATCTAAAAGCCAAGCATTTTTATGTGCAGAATAGAATTTCTAACAGATTTACGTTTGCGATTTCTTTTTACTTTTATTCGCACTGTATTTCTTCATTCGACTAAAAATCAAATTAAATTATGCTTTCACTTTATATAACACTTTAAAAGGATGATTTGTGACAATACATTCAATTTTTTCTAAGTTTCAATTATGTCTGATTTTATAGAATTTGGTAGATTTAACCTAATCTAATTAATCCCGTCATTCTAAACCAAAGAAGAGTTAGATTAACTTAATTTTAATTGACATAATTATCACTTAACTTTATTTAATACTATATTCATATTAATGTCAATATTAAATGAAATGTTCAATTAATTAGATAGACAAATTAATCTATACAAATATAGTTAATCAAAATAACTAAATAACGATTACTATAAAAAGTACAGATAATAACGTATTTAAGAACTAAATAACTATTCTAAAATAAAAAGCATCAATCGTGTGATTGATGCTTTTTATGTTTGTAAACCATGATTTGAAATGTATCTGATATTCGGCAAGATGATAAAAATAAACAAAACAATGTAAGATAGGAATCAAATTAACTTATATCATTATTATGCCGTTTAAAATTTTTATTTCCTCTGTATTCTGACGGAGAGATACCCATATATTTTTTGAACGCTTTTGAAAATTGCAGCTGATCTGTATATCCCACAGATGATGATATAACTCCTACGGAATAATTAGTTGTTCTCAGCAATATCCCCGCTCTTTCCATTCGTATTTCAAGCAAATGTTTCATAGGTGATTTTCCTGAATGCTGCATAAACAATCTGTCTAAATAATGTCGCTCAACATTTTCAAATCGAGCAACATCATTAATAGTGATTTTTCTATGGTAATTGTTCGCCATAAAGCACAAAGAATTTCTGTAATGCTCCTCCGATACGGATATTTTATTTTTGACTTTCTGAGAGTTTTTATATTCAATTTCAAGAATACTCATAATCTCAAACAGAGTGCTTAAAAACATCATGCCTTTTTCGTTATTAAGATAATCAAGATTAAGAGCTTTTTCAAAAACCTGTGTTATTTCTTTTATTTTAGAATATTCAAAAACACATTTTGTTTCTTCTATGCCTATTCTGCTCAGTATTGCAGATACGGCATTTCCGGTAATGTTTATCCAGTAATACGTCCAAGGATTATCAGAATTTGCTTTATAGGTTACGATCTCCCCTTCTCTTACCATAAACCCTTCACCGGGTTTAACCAACTGCCCGTCAACAAAGCCTTCTCCTTCAACAACAAAATGCAATGTTGTACACTCAAACACATGAGTTCTGCTTGGCTTATTGGGAAGACAGTTCTGAGTACCTATTTCATATACATAAAGAAATTCATTTTTTGAATTTGTATTATATATTGAAATCAAATTTTCGTTCATTAACTCATCCATACAAAACACCGTCCAAACATTATGGATACAATTTACCATATAGTAGTAACAAAAATCAATATGTTTTTAAAAAAATCATTTGTATAATTTAACTATAATTATTTAACAGGATGGTGATTTTGTGGCTAATATTAACATTAAATCTAAAATGGAAGATTTAAAGCAATGGTGGAAGACTCCGCTGCAGGGCGAATACACAAATCTGAAAGAATTCCTTTCTTACTGTTTCGGTACAATGGGAATTTGTGGATTTACATTTATATGCAGTGAGATGGTTGCGTTTGCAGGCGGATATTTCTGCGGTTCGATAATGGAAATCAAATTAATGGATTTCACTATTATCACATTTATTGCTTTAATAGTGAAATACGCAACTTTGTATATTGAATCCATAAATATGACTATATTTGAAAACTTAGGGCACCTAAGCAAATCAAAAGGTAAAATTGCCGCAATATCATACATTGTATGCGCTGTTATAGGCGCAGCGTTTTACTTTGTGCCATCGGCTCCCTTTGAATTCATTATTAAAGGTCTTCCGGGTATTATAGGTAATATTTTAGTAGTCACCGGTATCGGGGGGCTTGTTAACTGGTTTCTCAGAGCAAAGCTCTGCAAAAAATACGGCAGATACAAACCATTCATGATGATTTACGGGATACCAGTAATAATTCTTACAGTTATAATCACCTTTGTTCCTACAACACTGGAATACAGCATAAAAATTGTAATACTTCATTTGCTTTTCACAATACGTTCCCGTTTTACCGCATTATACTGTGATAATCCCACTGCTATCGTTGCACTTATAACCCCAAATATGGTTGAAAGGCAGAAGTATTATTCAATAGGCGGAATATTCCTTGGGTTCTTCAGATCAATTTTCAGAATAATATTTCCTATCATGATTGTATCTACAGGAGGTTATCTTGCAGTACAGTCATACAGAGTTTTCATTCCTATTTTGGCTGTTATAAGTATGCTTATGGGATTCGTTTTTGCAAATGTTAAAGAACGAGTAAGTGAAAATCAAGCGGAAATTCCAAAAATTGAATTCAAAAAAAGCGCAAAGACTTTGCTGTCAAACAAATACTTATGGATAATAAATATAGCTAATACTTTTGCGCTGTGGAACGGATTGGCTGACGGCGTTATAACCTACATATTCGTATATAAAATGAGAATGGAGTGGATTTCGGGTATTATTTCCATAATCGGCGTTACAAGTGCTGTTGGAAACCTTTTAACTCCGTACCTTATAAATAGATTTGAAAAAAGAACCTGTATATTAACAATGCGTTCAATTTGGATTGTTGTAACAGCATGCTATTTTATAGCGCTTAAAGTTGAGAGCGTTCCCATGCTTTTGATTCTTATCTTTATACGTGCTGCTATCTCTGCCGCCTGCAACGGCATCAGCAACAATATGACCGCAGACGTTCTTGATTATCATCAATGGAAAACAAACGAAAGAGCCGATAATCTGCAAACGATATTTACCTGGTTTACAACTCCTATAGGAACAGTTTTAGGACTTGTTTCCCCTTGGATTTTAGGAAAATTCGGATATACATCAGACTGGGATGTTTTATTTGATACCGCAATTTTCAACAACATTATGAATGTATATGTATCATTAACATTGGTTGGTCTTGTTATTTCAACTATCCCGTTCATCTTCTACAACTTTACAAAATCACAGCATGACAAGTGCGTTGAAGAAATAAAGCAGAGAGAAGAAGATGCGAAATTAGAAGTAAAGGAGAATGCTGCTATATGAAATCGTTAAAAAAATTAGTTCTTTACAGCTTATGCTTAGCAATTATTTTCTCCTTTGCAGGCTGTTCCGTCATTTCATCAGGCCCGAACATAGAATATGAAGTTAATGATGAAGGAACTGTTTCAGTAGTAAAATACACAGACTCTACCGAAATCACAGAAATTGTAATACCTGACGAATATGAAGGCAAACCTGTTACTAATATAGAAAATTTCAGTATTTTCAACGCAGAAAGTCTGAAAAAAATAACGATAGGAAAAAATGTTTCTAAAATCGGAGAATGGGCATTTACCAACAATCAGGCTTTGCAGGAATTCGTTGTAGATGAGGAAAACGAATACTTCACTGCTGTTGACGGTGCTCTGTACACAAAGGATATGAAAACTCTGTTATTCTATCCGTCTGCAAGAAACATTGAATTTGACAAATTCGGTACAGCTCTGAATACATCCACATTCAAAATCCCTGACGGAGTTGAAACGATAAGAAGCAAAGCGTTTTACAAATGTTATTATGTTGAAAATATTGAGATTCCAGAATCAGTTACAGTAATTGAAGAAAAAGCTTTTCACCGCTGTAACGCTCTTAAAGATTTAGTTCTGCCGAGTAATCTCAGATACATAGGAAAAGATGCTTTCGCTTATTGCGGATTGCTTGAAAACATTACAATTCCCGAAACTGTGGAAGAAATAGGAGAATACGCATTTTTTAACTGTTCGGGAATGAAAAGCATTACCATGCTTTGCGATGAAGATAAAGTGGAGCTAAATGATAACTGGGAACCCACAGCCAGCGGAAGAGAAATAAAAGACTGCAAAATAATTTGGAAATAACAAAACGAAAGGATACTTCGATGGCAAATTATTCAGGCGAATACACAAAAGAAATTTCTTTCCCTCTTGGAGGAATAGGTACAGGAAGTATTGGACTTGCCGGAAACGGCAGCCTTATAGATTGGGAAATGTTCAACAGGCCAAACAGATGTTCAGTAAACGAATACTCTCATTTCGCAATTAAGGCGGAAAGCAAAAACAAGATTGTTGATGCAAGGGTTTTAAACGGGGATATTCAAAAAGATTTCATGGGTACTCCTTATGCTTCTCATCACCATTCCTGGGGCTACGGTCACGGACCTAACAGAACAACTCTTGCAGGAATGGCTCATTTTGAGAATGTGGTTTTCAACGGAGAGTTCCCTGTTGCTGAAATAGAATTTCATTCTGAAAAAATGCCTGCTCAAATCAAGCTTACGGCGTTCAATCCTTTCATACCCTGCGACAGTGAAAGCAGTTCAATACCTGCAGCTTTCTTTGAATGGGAAATTAAAAACACTTCAAACGAAGAATATGATTATACGATAGCTTTTTCCTGCGGCAATCCTCATAAAACAACTGACGGCGGTCAAAACACATTTGAAAAAGGCGCTAACATTTCTGCAATCAAACTCGGCAACAAAAAGATTGATATTAATAACAAATCATATGGCGAATTATATGTCTCAACAGACTGCGGAGATATTTCATATCAGGAATATTGGTACAGAAGCGGATGGTTTGATGATCTCACAACTTTTTGGCGCGAATTTTCAGCCCCCGGTCATATGAAAAACAGGCATTATGACGACAGCATAAACCCAGACGGCAGACTTGATATTGGCGATATGTGTACGCTTTGTGCTCATATTAATTTAAGACCTAATGAAACAAAAAAAATTAAGTTTTTACTTGCCTGGTATTTTCCTAATTATGAAAAATATTGGGATGGAAATGAAGTTAAACCCATATGGAAAAACTATTACACTAAAAGGTTTTCGTCCGCAAAAGATGTTACAAAATACTGTTATTCAAAATGGAGCGATTTATTTAATAAAACAAATTTATTCAGAAATGCGTTATACAGTTCCTCCATTCCGAAAGAAGCACTTGACGCAGCTGGCTCAAATCTTGCAGTGTTAAAAAGCTCTACATGTCTGCGTCTTGAAGACGGTGATTTCTGGGCTTTTGAAGGAGTGAACGCAACAACCGGGAGCTGTGAGGGCACTTGCGACCATGTTTGGGCGTATCAGACCGATTCCCGAGCTGAACTCGAGCAATTTCATGCAAAGACAGTTTGGAGAGAGAGTTGCAATGAATTCACCTATTCAGGGTACAGCAGCCGATATCATAAAGATTGCCATGATACGTGTGCATGAC